>Ga0222713_10001028_pt1 | contig 31862 bp, 27 predicted proteins | sample C33_649DmetaG_FD_165061 | JGI IMG/M metagenome (GOLD analysis project Ga0222713, IMG submission 165061) | Estuarine water microbial communities from San Francisco Bay, California, United States - C33_649D | ecosystem: Environmental > Aquatic > Marine > Unclassified | place: USA: California... | reverse complement strand
TGAACCAGGCTGCCTGGTAGGCGTCCTGCTGCCCGTCGTAGACCTTGGCCACGTCCTTGAGCCGCACGATCACACCGTTCTGGCTGGAGATGCCAAGGTTGGCGAAGTCGGCCGCCTTGCGTACCGAGTCGTTGACCATGATCGCCATGGTCGACTTGCCGTCGGACAGGAAACCGGTCGGCGAGAGCACGTTGGCCGCGCGCATGGCGTTGCGCAGGTCGTCCGGCGACAGACCCATGGCGTTGAGCGCGCGCAGGTTGACGTCCACGCGCACCGCGGGCGTGGAGGCGCCGGCGATATCCACCGAGGACACGCCGCTGACCTGACGCAGCCGCTGGGCCAGCAGTGAATCGGCCAAGTTGTACAGGTCGGCCGCCGACTGGGTGTCGGAGGTCAGCGCCATGGCGATCAGCGGATCGTCGTTGGGGTTGGCTTTCTGAAAGCCCGGCGTGCCCATGCCCGAGGGCAGGTCCGCGCTGGCCGCGCTGAGCGCGGCGGCCACGTCCTGCGCGGCCGAGTCCACATTGCGGCTGGAGTTGAAGCTCAGGAAGACCAGCGAGCGTCCCTCGGAGCTGTTGGAGCGCATCGAGTCCACGCCGGGCACCTGACCCAGGCGCCGTTCCAGCGGCGCGGTCACGGTCGAGGCCATGGTGCTGGCATCGGCGCCGGACTGGCTGGCCTGGACGAAGATGAAGGGGATCTCCAGCGTCGGCAGCGCCGCCACGCCCAGGCGCAGGTAGCACATCAGCCCGATGACGAACAGGCCGGCCGCCAGCAGCGAGATGCCGATGGGGCGACGGATGAAAAGAGTCGAGAGGCTGACGCGACGGGTCATGGCGAGATCAGACGGCACAGGACGCCCAGGCGCCCGTCAGCCGAGCTCCTGGGCCGGGGAGGCGCGCCGCGCCGCACGGGCGTCACGCCAGTGCTGCACGCGCTGGGAGAAGCGTTCCATGTAGAGATAGATCACCGGCGTGGTGTACAGCGTCACCAGTTGCGAGAGCAGCAGGCCGCCCACGATCGACACGCCCAGCGGCTTGCGCAGCTCCGAGCCGATGCCGTCGCCCAGCGCCAGCGGCAATGCGCCCAGCAGCGCGGCGGCGGTGGTCATCATGATCGGCCGGAAGCGCAGCAGGCAGGCGCGGCGGATCGCATCGTGCGCGCTGAGCCCATCGCGCCGGGCATCGATGGCGAAATCGATCATCATGATCGCATTCTTCTTGACGATGCCGATCAGCAGCACGATGCCGACGATGCCGTCCACCGAGAGGCTGAAGCCGCACAGCATCAGCGCCAGCAGCGCGCCCACGCCGGCCGGCGGCAAGGTCGAGATGATGGTGAACGGGTGGATGTAGCTCTCGTACAGCACGCCGAGCACGATGTAGATCACCACCACCGCGGCGATCAGCAGCCACACCACGTCGGACTGGCTGGAGGAATACTCGGCCGCCTTGCCGATGAACTCGGTGCGCACCGTCTCGGGCAGGTCGAGCTGCTCACGCACCTGATTGATGGCCGCCACGGCCTGGGACAGCGAGTAGCCCTGGGTGACGTTGAAGGAGATGGTCACCGCGGGCAGCTGCTGCTGGTGGCTGATCACCAGCGGCGTGGTGCCGACCCGGGCGGTGGCCAACGCCGAGAGCGGAATCGCCCCGCCGCTGCCCACGGTGATACCGGTGTTGGCATTGCCGATACCGGTGGCCGTGGAGGAGTTGGACGAGGTCACCTGGCCCAGCGTGGTCGCATTGGTGCCCGTCAGCGCGCCGCTGCCGTTGCTGGCGATGGCCAGCTTGTTCATCAGCGCGTCCTGGGTGCGGAACTCCGGCGCCACCTCCAGCACCACGCGGTACTGGTTGAGCGCGGTGAAGATCGTGGAGATCTGGCGCTGGCCGTAGGCGTCGTAGAGCGTGTCGTCGATGCTCTGCATCGGCACACCCAGCGCGCTGGCGGTGTCGCGGTTGACGTCGATCATCAGCGCACGTCCGGCGTTGGCCGCGTTGTTGCCCACGTCCGACAACTCCGGACGCTTGCGCAGCGCGGCGGTCAGCCGCTCGGCCTGGGTCTGCAGTTCGTTGGTATCCACGTCCGAGAGCGAGAACTGATACTCGGTCGCCGCCACACGCGTATCCAGGGTCACGTCCTGCACCGGCTTGAGGTACAGCGCGATGCCCGGGATGTGGGCAACGGATTTCTGCAGGCGGGTGAGCACCTCGTCCAGGCCGTCACGGTCCCCGCGCTCCTTGAGCACGATGCTGATCTGGCCCTGGTTGAGGGTGGGGTTCATGCTGCCGGCGCCAACGAATGCCGCCACGCCGGTCACCGCCGGATCCTTGCGCAATGCGGCCGCCACCTCCTGGGTGCGCGACTGCATCTGCTCGAAGGCCACCGTCTGGTCGGCCTGGACCACGCCGGTGATCAGGCCGGTGTCCTGCTCGGGCAGCAGGCCCTTGGGAATCAGGATGTAGAGCGCAACGGTCAGGGCCACCGTGGCCAGGGCCACGATCAGGGTCAACTTCTGCCGTGCCAGGACCCAGTCCAGGGTGCGCTCGTACAGGCCCACGGTGCGCGACCACAGGTTCTGCTTGCCGGCCGCGGCGGTGCGCTCATGCGCGTCGTCGCCCTCGGGCAGCTGGTCTGGCTTGAGCAGATAGGCGCACATCATCGGCGTGAGCGTCAGCGACACCAGCATCGAGATGACCACCGCGATGGACAGCACCCAGGCGAACTCATGGAACAGCCGCCCGGTCACTCCCGGCATCAGCAGCAGCGGCAGGAACACCGCCACCAGCGAGATGGTCAGCGACAGCACGGTGAAGCCGATCTGGCGCGCGCCCTCCTCGGCCGCCTCCGGCCCGGACTTGCCCTGCTCGATGTAGCGCACGATGTTCTCGATCATCACGATCGCGTCGTCCACCACAAAGCCCGTGGCCACCACCAGTGCCATCAGCGACAGGTTGTCCAGCGACATCCCGGCGAAGGCCATCACCCCGAAGGTACCCACCAGCGACAGCGGCACGGCGATCGACGGGATCACCGTGGCCCACAGCCGGCGCAGGAACACGAAGATCACCGCCACCACCAGGCCGATGGTCAGGATCAGGGTGAACTGGACCTCGTGCACCGAGGCGCGGATGGTCTCGGTGCGGTCGGAGAACACGTCCAGCTTGACCTCGGCCGGCAGCACCGTGCGCAGCTGCGGCAGCATGGCGCGGATGGCCGCGACGGTCTGGACGATGTTGGCGCCGGGCTGGCGACGGATCTCCAGCAGCACCGCTTGCTTGCCATCTGCCCAGGCCGAGAGCTGGTCATTCTCGACCCCGTTGACCACCTTGGCCACGTCCCCCAGCCGCACCGGCGCCCCGTTCTGGTAGCGGATGATGGTCGAGGCGTAGCCGGCGGCGTCCTCGATCTGGTCGTTGGTGCCGATGCTGTAGGACTGGGTGGCGCCGTTGAGCGAGCCCTTGGGCGCATTGACGTTGGCCTGGGTCAGCGCGCTGCGCAGGTTCTCCAGGGTCATGCCCATGTTGGCCAGCATGGCCGGGTTGACCTGGATGCGCACGGCCGGGCGCACGTTGCCGGCGATGGACACCAGGCCCACGCCCGGGACCTGGGACAGGCGCTGGGCCAGGATGGAATCGGCGTAACGGTTGACCTCACGCAGCGGCAGCGTGTCAGAGGTCAGCTTGAGGGTGACGATGGCCGCATCGGCCGGGTTCACCCGGTTGTAGGTGGGCTGGTACGGCAGCCCGCTGGGCAACGTGGCCTGGCGGATGGCCGACTGCACGTCCTGCGAGGCCACGTCGATGTCGCGGTCCATCGAGAACTGCAGCACGATGGTGGACAGACCGGCTGATGAGTCGGAGGTCATCATCTCCAGCCCGGAGATCTGCCCCAGCTGACGCTCCAGCGGCGTGGTCACCAGCGAGGCCATCGTCGCCGCGCTCGCGCCCGGGTACTGCGTGTTGACCACCAGGCTGGGCGAATCGATCTCCGGAAGGGCCGAGACCGGGAGGCTGCGATAACCCAGGATGCCAAGCAGCATCACGCCGATCATCAGCAGCGTGGTGGCGATGGGGCGGCGGATGAAGATGCTGGAAAAGCCCAAGGGAAGTCCGTCCTGTCAGATCGTCGTGGCGACCGCGCCTGCGCGGCGACCCCGCCGCGGGCGGCGGCGGGGCATGTGAATCAGCGCGGGCCGCGGCGTCCGCCGCGCTTGTCGCCCTGCATGGCCTGCTGCAGTTCCTGCTCGGTCGGCTCCGGTGGCTCCTGGCCCGGCTTGAGGGCATTGACCTTGGAGCCGGGCTTGAGCCGGAACTGGCCCTCGGTCACGACGCGCTCGCCGGCCTTCAGCCCCTTGGTGACCACGATGTGGGTATCACCCACCTCCACGCCGGTGGTGACGTCGGTCATCTTGACGGTGTTGTCGGCCTGGACCACATAGACGTAGTCGCTGTCCGGGCCACGCTGCACGGCCTGGGTCGGCACCACCAGACCGCCGTCCAGCGTATCGACCTGCAGGCGCACGTTGACGAACTGACCCGGCCACAGCACGTGGTCCGCATTGGGGAAGCGTGCGCGCAGACGGAAGGTGTTGGTGTCCGCGCCGACCTGGTTGTCGACCACGTCCAGCACGCCGTCATCGGCGATCACGTGCTGGTCGGTGCTGTCCAACGCGGCGACCTTGGCCGCGCCCTTGGCCTGTGCCTGGCGGACCACGGTCAGGTCCTGCGCCGGCAGGCTGAAGGAGGCGTAGATCGGCTCGACCTGGGTGATGGTCACGATCGTGGACCCGGTGCTGACGATGTTGCCCACGTCCACGCCACGGATGCCGGCGATGCCGTCCAGCGGGGAGACGATATCGGTGTACTGCAACTGCACCTTGGCTGCTTCCATCGACGCCTCGGCGGCGGCGACGGCGGCCTGGTACTGCGCGACCAGGTTCTTCTGGGTATCGATGTCGGTGCGCGCGACATAGGGCGCGTACTTGGGATCGGTCAGGCGTGCGTTGGTGTCGCGCGCGGTCTGCAGCTGGGCCTGGTTCTGCTTCTTCGATGCGGCGGCCTGGTCGTAGGCGGCCTGCAGCTCACGCGGGTCGATCTTGGCCAGCAGTTGGCCCTTCTTGACCGGCTGGCCTTCGGTGAAATTCAGGCTCATCAGGCGTCCGCCGGTCTGCGGATTGATCGCCACCGTGTTGAGCGCGGTCACCGTCCCGGTCGCGTTGCGGTACACCGGCACGTTCTGTGTGGTGACCGGCTCGACGGTCACCGGAACCGGCTTGGTGCTGTCCTCGCCGCCCTGCTTGGCTTCTTCTGCCGCATGACGCTTGCCGCAGCCGCGGACTCCCACCAGCACGACTACCAGCACGACGACCGCCCCAAGGGCGATCTTCCATTTACGCGACATGCACTGACTCTCCGTAGGGGACGGTGTTGCTAGGCAACAACCATCAAGATTAGCGTCTGTGAACGCGCGTGCCTGCATGACTGATGACAGGGGCCACGCCGGATCGAGCCGTCTCGTTCAGCCGCCAGCAGGGATCCGACTGTCGGCAAGGCGTCATGCGCACGCCGCCCCGCGCGGGTTCAGCCGTCGCAGCTGGTCAGGGTCAGTCGCTGTCCGGGCTTGAGCGCATAGGCCGGGGCTCGCAGTCCATTGGCCTTGGCCAGATCCTTGAGATCGCAGCGGAACCGGTCGGAGATGCCGCCCAGGGTATCGCCACGGGCCACGCGGTAGTGCCGCGCCTGCGCCGCCTTGGGCTTGGCCGCCTTGGGCGCACCGGTCGCCACCGTCGTCGGCACGCCGATCGGCACGCCACTGACATCGCCCACGGCCACACGCGTCGAAGGCGGCGCATCGCGCTTGACGGCCGCCTCCACCGTGGCGGTGACCAGGGTGTGGGCCAGGTCGGCATGCGGTCCCTTGACGCAGTAGCGGCTGTACAGGCTGGCCATGCGCACGCTGCCCTGCAGCGTGGTGCCAGCCGGGATCCAGTCATCGGCCTGGTAGCGCGGATTGAGGTTGCGCAGGGCGCGCATGTAGCCCTCGCGCGTGCGGCCGTTGCCCATGCAGATGGTCAGCTCGTAGATCGAGGCGGTGCGTGCCAGCTTGATCGGCGCCGGCGTGGCGTCGATGCGAGGGAACACCAGGCCGTACTGCTTGGGATGCAGGTACAGCCAGGCGGCGGCGATGACCATGGGCACGTAGTCCTGGGTCTCGGCCGGGAACTGCGCGTACACATCGGCATCCCAGAAGCTCGCGCCGGGGCGACTGGCATAGATCCGCCGCGCGCGCCCTTCCCCGCCGTTGTAGGCGGCCAGGGCGAACTCGATGTTGTGATTCAGCTCGCCCATGCGCTCGTTCATGTAGGCCGCGGCGGCCTCGGTGGCGGCGTACGGATCAAAGCGCGTATCGAACCCGGTCGCATCCATGCCCAAGCCGAAGCGGCTGCCAGTGGACGGCATGAACTGCAACAGCCCCGCCGCGCCGGCACGCGAACTCACATGGGTACGGCCGTTGGACTCCTTGGCCATGATCCCGAACAGCAGCGCCTCGGGCAGGCCGGTGGCCTGCCAGGCCGGCAGCATCTCCGGGCGCATGTTCTGATAGTTCTCGTAGCTGTCGATCAGCGCGCCGCGCATGTCGGTGAGCCAGCGCCGGATCCCGGCCTGCACTGCAGGATTGAATTCGACCATCGTGTCGAAGGGATGACGCCCGTCGTCCAGCAGGCGCGCGGTCCGGGTCGAGTCGGGCACCTCCGAGCTGGCCGGCACGCTGTGGTCCTGGCCATCGTCCAGCGGATCAGTGCTGTCGCTCTCGCCGACCAGGTCATCGCCGGACACGTCGGAGGCGACGTCCACCTGCTCCTTGAGCAGGCGCTTGTAGGTGGCCAGCAGCGTGTGCATCTGGCAGCCCTTCTGCTTGGCGCAGGCGTCCAGGGTGTCTTCCATGTCCTCCAGGGCCGCATCGCTTTCGGCCTGACCTTTCGGGTCGGCGTTGGAAGTCAGGACCAGCGCGGCGTTGTAGCGCTTCTCGGCGGCCTGCATCTGCTGGGCCAGCGCCTCGGCCGCCGCCTTGTCCCGGGAGGAAATCCGCGCAAGGGCTGGTGACGCCAGGAAAGACAGGGTCAGGACGGCGCACAACGGCACGGCACGGAACGGGAAGGACATCAGGCACACACGGACGCAAAGCGGTCCGGCAGGGTAGCTGCGCACGCGCGCAGGCGGCAAGGTCGTCGGTCATGTGCGGGACACCCTTGGCCCTGCGGCGACCGGTGAGGACAACTGCGCCTAGAATCGGCCCGACTCCGCGCGAGAACCTCCATGGACCCGATCCTGCTGGGCAAAGGCATCACCGACGACATCCCGGTCCACCTGCTGCCGAAGTTCGGCAACCGCCACGGCCTGGTCGCCGGGGCCACCGGCACCGGCAAGACCGTGACCTTGATGACCCTGGCCGAAGGCTTCTCGCGCCTGGGCGTGCCGGTGTTCATGGCCGATGTGAAAGGCGACGTAGCGGGCCTGGCACTGCCCGGCGACGGCAGTGAGCGCGTCACCGCGCGCGCCGCGCAGATCGGCATCGACGGCTATGCGCCGGCTGGCGCGCCGACGATCTTCTGGGACCTGTACGGCAAGCTCGGCCACCCGGTGCGTACCACCGTGACCGAGATGGGCCCGACCCTGCTCGGCCGCATCCTGGAACTGAACGACACCCAGGCCGGCGTGCTGGACATCGTGTTCAAGCTGGCCGACGACCGCGGCCTGCTGCTGCTGGACCTGGCCGACCTGCGCGCCCTGCTGGGTCTGGTCGTCGAGGAACGCAAGGAGGTCTCCACCCAGTACGGACTGGTCAGTGCGCAGTCGGTCGGCGCCATCCAGCGCGCCCTGCTGCGGCTGGAGCAGGACGGCGGCGAGGGCTTCTTCGGCGAGCCGGCGTTGGAACTGTCAGACCTGATGCGCGTGGACCCGAATGGTCACGGGGTGATCGGCATCCTGGCCGCCGACCAGCTGGTGCTCAAGCCGCGGCTGTATTCGTCCTTCCTGCTGTGGCTGCTGAGCGAACTGTTCGAGAACCTGCCCGAGGTCGGCGACCTGGACAAGCCCAAGCTGGTGTTCGTGTTCGACGAGGCGCACCTGCTGTTCGACGACGCCCCGCCGGCATTGCAGCAGCGCATCGAGCAGGTCGTGCGCCTGATCCGCTCCAAGGGCGTGGGCGTGTACTTCTGCTCGCAGTTTCCCGACGACGTGCCCGACAACATCCTGGGCCAGTTGGGCAATCGCCTGCAGCATGCGCTGCGCGCCTTCACCCCGCGCGACCAGAAGGCGGTGCGCACGGCGGCCGAGACCTTCGTCCCCAATCCGAAGCTGGACGTGGCGCGCACGCTGTCCTCGCTCGGGACCGGCGAGGCTTTGGTCTCGACCCTGCAGGACAAGGGCGTGCCGATGCCGGTCCAGCAGACCCTGATCGCCCCGCCCCGCTGCCGCATGGGCGCGATCACCGAAGCCGAGCGCGCACAGGTCCGCGCCGACAGCCCGGTCGGCATGAAGTACGACACCCCGATCAATCGCGAATCGGCCGCAGAGCGCCTGCTCGACCGTGCCGACACCGCCACCGCGCAGGCCAAGGCGCCCCCCGCCAAGCCCGACGCGCCCGACGACAACGGCTTGGGCAAGATGGCCAAGGACATGCTGTTCGGCACCGGCCGCCGTCAGGGCCTGGTCGAAGCGATGGCCAAGCAGACCGCCCGCACCGTGGGCAACCAGGTCGGCCGGCAGATCCTGCGTGGCCTGCTGGGCGGGCTGTTCGGCGGCAAAGGCCGCTGACCAGCGTTGATGACGCCTCCAAGGAGGGATCGGCAATGAAAATGAGGACGCTGGGTTTGCTCGGTCTTGCGGCGTGCTCCATCAAAATCGCTTTCGCACAGGACACCCATGTCAGTGAATGGCCCAAGGCGCGGCAACCGCAACTTGCCGGCGACTACAGCGGGCAAGTCCGGGACTGGATGACCCGCGACCCGGCCTGCGAATACAAGCGCGCCCGCCTGCAAATCAAGGCGGACAAGCGCTATGTCCTGACCACGCGTTGCGATCGCGGCAAAGGGCGCAAGGAAACCGTGGCCGGCCCGTGGTGGATCGATGAGATCGCGGGCAGTTGCCTGATACTGAATCGAGAACCACCGCTTCGGCACGAAGACGAGCGCTGGTATGGCTTCCGGATCAGCGACGACGCGACATCATTGAGCCAGGACGGCGGTTCATGCACCGCTGCGGACGAGCGCGACAATGGCATGATCCTCAGACGCATTCCCCAGGACGCATCATGACGCCCCGATTCCGCCCGTCCACGCTGCTCATCCCGCTTCTGCTATTGGCCGCCTGCAAGCCGGACCACACCGAACCAGTCACCGCCACCCCGCCCGCGCAGGACGCCAGCGTGCAGGCGACCCGTCCGCCGCCGCTGCCGGAGACCGACGCGGTGGCCGCCGTGGACAACGCCTCGGCCGGTGAAGTCACCGACCAGGCCGGCCGGGTCATCGATGCCAAGGCGCTGGCCGGCACCTTCGAAGGCAACGGCTCGCAGTTGGAGATCGCCGCCGATGGCACCTACCGGCAGACCCTCAAGGCCGCTGGCGCCGAACTGACCAGCGACGGCACCTGGTCGTCGGCCGCGGCGGGGGTGATGCTGCTGGATCCCAATGACAAGGCCGCCCAGGACGTGCGCTTCGACGTGGTGTCCGCCGATGAACTGCGCAGCCAGGACGGGACCTACACCTTCAAGCGCGCGCACTGAGGAAACCTGCGGCAGGCGGCGCCGGAGGAGTTGCCACCCCGACGAGCGCGAGGACACAATCGGGTCTTCACAGGGGAAGTAAAAGGATTTAGCCCATGGGCCCGCGCCTGCCTCGCGCCCGCCGCCCGGCGATACCAGAACCCTTCTGGACTCGCCTGCGCCGGTTTCCGCTCTACCCGCTCCACGGCACCGCGCTGCTCGCGCTGGTGACCTTGACGCTGTGCACGCTGAGCAGCCTGATCCCGGGAATGGGATGGCTGCTGTCCCTGGTCACCTGGGCCGCGATCTACGGCTATGCGTTCGACATCCTGCGGCACACCGCGGACGGGCGCATGGAAGCACCCGAGCTGGTCAATGCATCGCGGGACGGAAGCGTCTGGCGCCTGCTGGCGATGATGATCGCGCTGATCGTCGTGGTCGCCCTGGCCTTCGCCTTCGGTGGCCTGGCACTGGGATTGTTGGTCCTGGTGGCCGTCGTCCTGCTGCAGCCGGGCTTCGTCATCTCCCTGGCGATGGACGGCAGCCTCAGACGCGCCCTCAACCCGGCGGTGGCCGTCGCCCTGGCCACCCGGATCGGCTGGCCCTACTTGGCGGCCTTCGGCGTGCTGTTCGTCATGCAGGCCAGCATGCTCACCGCCAGCCGCTGGGCCAAGGGCCTGCTCCCCCCGGTCCTGGACGAACTGGCACTGGCCGCCATCACCATCTGGGGGCTGTTCGCCACGTTCCACTTCATGGGCTACCTGGTCTACCAGTACCACGAGGTCCTGGGCTATGAACCGGACGCGCACAACGACCTGGACCTGATCCGCGACGCGCCCGACCAGCGCCTGCTGGAAGATGCGGAGCTGCACATCCGCGAGGGGCGCAACGACACGGCACTGGAGATCCTGCGTGGCGAAGTGCGTTCGCGCGCCGTGGGGCTGGAGGTGCACGCGCTCTACCAGCGCCTGCTGGCCAGCAGCCACCGCAGCGAACAGCGGCTGGAACACGCCCGCCAATACCTCACCGCCTTGCTTCAGGCCGGACAGGACCGGCAGGCCCTGGCCCTGCTGCGCGAAGCCCTGCAGGCCGATCCGGACTTTGTCCCATTGACCGTCGAGCAGGCCTGCCAGCTCGCCGCGCGTGCGCAGCTGACCGGCCAGGCCCAGCTTCAGGTCGACCTGCACCTGGCCATGCTTAAGGCCTGGCCTTCGGCGCCAGAGGCTCCACGCTGGGCGCTGGACACCGCGCTGCTGCTGGCCGAACGCTTTGGGCGCGACGCCCAGGCCTCGGCGCTGCTCGATCAGGCGCTGGCGCGCTGTGAGGACGAAGAACAACGTCGCCGACTGCTCGCCGCCAAAGCCGCGATCGATGGTCTGCCTGCCGCCCCCCAGATTGCCGGGGCCTGAGCGCCGCACCGGGCGCGGTACTCAGGCGTTATCGAGCAGAAAGCGCGCCTTGCGCGCCTGCGGGACGTCGGGAAAGCGTTCGATCAGCAGGCTCAGCAGCCGCTGCTGCCGGGCCCGGCCCTGCAGGTCGTCGTGAGCCAGCGCCACACGCAGCCACAGCCCGGCCTGATCCTCGGCGGACAGGTCCGACGCGCCTTCGAGCAGGCGCTCGGCTGCCTGCCACTGGCCCAGCGCCGCCCAGCGTTCGGCCAGGCCGGCGCGGACCTCGGCTGGCAGCGCTAGAGACTCCTGTTCCAGGACATGCACCTGGGCCGCGGCCTGGGCCTCATCCAGCGCCCGCAGCTTGAGCAGGTCGACCGCGCGACGACCCGCGCGCACCGCATCGCCGGCATTGCGCGCGACGCGATAGCGGGCCAAGGCCACCTCGAAGCGCGCCGGCTGCTCAGCGGCCAGCGCCTCCAGCAAGCGCTCGGCCTGGTCGTTCTCCATGCGTCCCATGTGGATCTGCGCGCGCCCCCAACGATCATCAGGACCTGCCGCGGTCGGCTCGACATCGTCCCGGATGAATCCATCGCGCCTGCGGCCCGCGGCCACCAGGGCAGCCCCCATCAAGGCGCCACAGAGCAGGCCGCCCGCGTGGGCGTCGAAGGCGACATGGCTGTCCCCGCTGCCGAACAGGTTGTAGACCTCCCAGCCCAGCCACGCCGGCAACAGCCAGATGGCCGGCGCCCGCACGTAATCGAACACCACCACGAACCAATAGAAAAAGCGGACCGGCTGCCGGCCCCACACCACGCAGAAGGCGCCCATCATCGCGGCAATCGCCCCGGAGGCCCCCAGTCCGGCACCGACCTCGCCCGCACGCCACAGCAGGCTGGCCGCGCTGGACCCGAGTGCCCCAAGCACATACACCGCCAGCATCAAGGCCGGGCCGATGGCCCCTTCCAGCAGGACACCGATGGCCAGCAGGAACACCATGTTGCCCAGCAGGTGCAGCACCCCGGCATGGAGGAAGGCCGAGGACAGCATCCTGCGCGGCGACCATTCGCCATGGCGCAACACATGGCGGTCGGTGAACACCCGTTGCATCCGCTGGTCGTAGCCGGTGCGCGCCTGCCGCCACTGCGCCTGCTGGTCAGCTTCGATCAACTGGCCTGCGCGCAAGGCGCGCTGGAACGGCAGGTCGTATTGGGTGGTCTGCGCCACCGCAGCGGCCCTGGCCGGCGCAGCGAGTTCCTCCAGTGCGGCCGCCTGCGCGCCCCGGTCATGCTCGCGCAGCCAGTGCGTGTAGGCGTCGCCCTCCACCTCGGCCAGGCCGGATTGCGCGTAGTAGGCGTACGCCGACGCCAGACGCGCGGTATCCCCGGCTTGCCAGCCAACGAAGACCAGCACGTTGACCAGAACCAGCAGCACGGTGGCCCAGGGCAGGTTGCTGCGGTTCAACGGCTTGTGCAGTGGCAGGATCAACATGCGTGACGTCCTTGGTGTCATCGGCATCGGGCCGGGCGCAGCTTCGACGATGGCCAGGCCACGGCGCAAGGGCTGCCCCGCGTAAAATCCGGACGTTCATCCATCCGATTTCACCGCATGAGCCGCTGGCGCCCGCCTGCCGAAAAAAGCACCGCCCTGATCACCCCCGCCGGCCACGCCGCACTCAAGGCCGAGCTGGAGGACCTGTGGCGCGTGCGCCGGCCCGAAGTGGTCAAGGCGCTGGCCGCCGCCGCGGCCGAGGGAGACCGCTCGGAGAACGCCGAGTACAGCTACCGCAAGAAGCAACTCGGCGAGATCGACCGCCGCGTGCGCTACCTGAGCAAGCGCCTGGAAGCCCTGCGCGTGGTCGATACCGCGCCAGCCGACCCGCAGGCGGTGTTCTTCGGCGCGCAGGTCGAGCTGGAGGACGCCGACACTGGCGAGCTGGCCCGCTACCGCATCGTCGGCCCGGACGAAACCGATGCGGCCCTGGGCCACATCAGCATCGATTCGCCGCTGGCCCGGGCCATGCTCAAAAAGCGCGTGGACGACGAGTTCGAAGCCGCCCTGCCCGGCCGCACCGGCAGCTTCGTGATCGTCGCGGTGTCCTACGCGCCCACGGCCTGAGCGCCCACACCAGCCCACCGGCGGGACGCATCGGGCACGTCGGTGCAACGGAACGCTTCGGGTGCGGGTTTAGACTTGAGCGCCCTACGTCACGTTCCGAAGAGGCTTCGCCATGGGTCAATGGATCACGCTCACCACTGCCAAGGGCCCGGTCGCGGCCTGGCAGGCCGACCCCGTCGGCACCCCGCGCGGCAGCCTGGTCGTCATCCAGGAGATCTTCGGCGTGACCCAACACATCCGCGAGGTGGCCGAGCAGTACGCCGAGCAGGGCTACCTGGCCATCGCGCCGGCCTTCTTCGACCTGGTCGAGCCGGGCCTGGAACTGCCCTATGACGATGCCGGCATGAAGCGCGGCCTGGAGATCGTCGGCGAGATCGGCCTGGATGCGGCCGTGGACGTGGTGGAGATCGCCGCCAAGGCCGCGCGCACCGCCGCCGGCCACGAGAAGGTCGCCACCGTCGGCTACTGCTGGGGCGGCACCGTCGCCCTGCTCTCGGCCCAGCGCCTGGGCCTGCCGAGCATCAGCTACTACGGCGGCCGCAACGGTCAGTTCGTGGACCAGCCGCTGAAGGCGCCGGTGCAGTTCCACTTCGGCGAGCAGGACGCGCACATCACCCCGGACATCGTCGAAGCCCAGCGCAAGGCCTGGCCGGACATGGATGTCTTCACCTATCCGGCCAACCATGCCTTCAACCGCGACGCCAGCCCTGCGGTCTACGACGAGCCCAGCGCCAAGCTGGCCTTCGGCCGTGCGGTGGCCTTCCTGCAGGAAAACATCGGTTAGGCGCCGGGCATGACCGACTTCCAGCTCGATCCGCACCTGGCCGCAGACAGCGTCTTCGTCGCCGATGGCCCGCTGTCGCAGGTGCGACTGATGGACGACACGCGCTTCCCGTGGCTGGTGCTGGTGCCGCGCGTGGCCGGGGCCACCGAGTGGATCGAACTGGACGGCGGCCAGCAGCGCCTGCTGCTGGCCGAGGTCAACCAGGCCGGTGCGCTGCTGCGCGCCGAGCCGGGCATCGAGAAGCTCAACATCGGCGCGCTGGGCAACATCGTGCGCCAGCTCCACGTGCACCTGGTCGGACGCCACGCCGCCGACGCGGCCTGGCCCGGCCCGGTCTGGGGCAGTGGGACGGCCGTGCGCCACGCGCCTGACGCCTTGGAAGCGAAACGCGTCCACTGGCGCAGCCTGCTGCGCTGATGACACCCGCGTTCGAAGCCCTCGCCGACGACGCCCTGCTGGTCCGCCTGGGCCAGACCATCGATCCCACCCTCAACCGCCAGGCGCTCGCCCTGGCCGACGCGCTGCGCGAGGCGGCGCCGGACTGGTTGCGCGACGTGGTGCCCGCCTATGCCAGCGTGGCGGTGTTCTTCGATCCGGTTGCGTGGCAAGACGACGCGCATGCGCAGGTCCAGCGCTGGATCGAAGGCCATCTGGACAACAGTGCTCGCACGGCGCGCCCTGCCGCAGCGCGCGCGATCGAGCTGCCCGTCTGTTACGGCGGCGCCTACGGGCAGGACCTGGACAGCGCGGCGGCCGAACTGGGGCTATCGCCCGAATCGCTGATCGCACGCCACACCGCGGGCCGCTACACCGTGGCCATGACCGGCTTCGCGCCGGGTTTCCCTTATCTGCTGGGCCTGGACGCGGCGCTGGCCCTGCCGCGCCTGGCCACGCCGCGCGCCCGCGTCCCCGCCGGATCGGTCGCCATCGGTGGCGCGCAGACCGGCGTCTATCCGCGTGAATCGCCCGGCGGCTGGCGCCTGCTGGGGCGCACGCCGCTGCGCCTGTTCGACGCCACGCGCGCCACGCCGGCCCTGCTGTCCCCGGGCGATGTCGTGCGTTTCGTGGCGATCTCGCCGGAGCAGTTCGAGGCGTCGGGGCGGTGAGCGCCTGGGAGGTCCTCGCGCCCGGCCTGCTGACCACCGTGCAGGACACCGGCCGCACTGGCTTGCGCCATCTTGGCGTGGCCGTGGCCGGCGCCCTCGACCCGCTCGCGGCGTGGCTGGCCAACCGTCTGGTCGACAACCCGGCCCAGGCCGCCGTGCTCGAACTGACCCTGCGCGGCCCCACCCTGCGCCTGCCTGCACCGGCGACGATCGCCCTGACCGGGGCCCGGATCCAGGCGCGCCTGGACGGCACATCGATCCCGATGGGGCGTCCGGTGCAACTGCCCGCCGGCACGCTGGTGTTGGGCGGGATTGGCGACGGGGTCCGCAGCTACCTGGCCGTGACGGGCGGCTTCGCGGTCACGCCGGTCCTGGGCAGCCGCAGCACCGACCTGCGTGGCGGTTTCGGCGGTCTGGAGGGGCGCGCCTTGCAGGCCGGCGACAGGCTCCCCGTCGACGCGCCGTCCGCGATCCATGGACGGTTGCCGCACTGGCCGCGCTGGTGGGTCGATCCCACCCCGGCGCCGGCGCCAATCCGCTACGTTCCCAGCACCCTGGCGGCCGCCCAGGCCCTGGCCGGCACGGCCTGGCAGACCAGCCCGCGCAGCGACCGGCAGGGCCTGCGCCTGCAGGGACCGCCGCTGCCTGAAGCGCCCGGCCCCGGCCTGTCCGAACCGGTGGCCCCCGGCACACTCCAGCTTCCGCCCGATGGACAGCCCATCGTGCTGCTGGCCGATGCGCAGACCGTCGGTGGCTATCCACGGCTGGGCCACGTGATCGGTGCCGACCTGCCGCGGCTGGCCCAGCTGCGTCCCGGGCAAGCGCTGTGGTTCGAGGCGGTCACCCCGGCCCAGGCCCAGGCTGCCGCTTGCGAGGTGCGTGCGCGCATGGCCAGAATCGGGTTGGCCCTGCACGCGGCGAGGCGATGACCCGCTCCCTGGATTTCAACTGCGACGTGGGCGAAGGCTGCGACGATGCCGCGGTCATGCCCTACATTTCCTCGGCCAGCATCGCCTGCGGCGGACACGCTGGCGACGCTGCGACCATGCGCCAGACCGTGGCCCTGTGCCTGCAGCATGGCGTGGCCATCGGTGCACACCCCTCCCATCTGGATCGGGCGCATTTCGGCCGTCGCGCGCTCGACCTCACCCCGGCCCAGGCCCACGCGCTGGTGCTGGACCAGCTGCGCACGCTGCAGGCCATCGTCGACGCCGCCGGCGCCACGCTGCGCCACGTCAAGCCGCACGGCGCGCTCTACAACCAGGCCGCCGCCGACCCCGTGCTTGCGCGCGCCATCGCCACGGCCGTGCGCGACCACGATCCGACCCTGATTCTCTATGGCTTGTCCGACAGCGCACTGACCAGCGCCGGCACGGCGGCCGGCCTGCGGGTCGCACACGAAGTCTTCGCCGAGCGCCGCTACGAAGCCGATGGCCGCCTGACTCCGCGCGGGACACCGGGCGCCAGCATCGAAGACACCCCAACCGCGATCGCGCAGCTGCGCGCCCTGCTGCGGGGCCAGGTCACCGCCCGCACCGGTCAAGCCCTTGCCCTGCGTGCCGACACCCTGTGCCTGCATGGCGACCGCCCCGATGCCGGCGACTTCGCCCGGGCCCTGCGCGCCGCCTTGGACGAGGCCGGCTACCGCGTCGTCGCACCGTCCAGGCAGGCGCCATGAACGCCTGGCCGCTGCTGGGCATCGGCGTGGTGGTGCTGGGCTTCGTCCTGCGCTTCAACCCGCTGCTGGTGGTGATCGTGGCCGCGCTGACCAGTGGACTGCTGGCGAAGATCGCCCTGCCCGACCTGCTGGCGCTGATTGGCAATGGCTTCGTCCAGAACCGCGCGCTGATGATGTTCCTGCTGACCCTGCCGGCCATCGGCCTGCTGGAGCACTACGGCCTGCGCGAACGGGCGCAGGCGTGGATCGTGCGTTTCCGCGGGCTGACCCTGGCGCGTTTCCAGATCGCCTACCTGGGCCTGCGCCAGCTCATCAGCATGGTCGGCCTGACCCATGTCGCCGGCCCGGCGCAGACCGTGCGCCCGCTGGTGGCGCCGATGAGCGAGGCCGCGGCCGAACGCGACCTCGGCCCGTTGCAGCCGCACGAACGCGAGCAGATCCGCGCCCATGCCGCGGCCACCGACAATATCGGGCTGTTCTTTGGCGAGGACGTGTTCGTGGCGATCGGAGCGGTGCTGCTGATCCAGGGCTTCTATGCGCGCAACGGCATCGTGCTCGAACCCCTGCATATCGCACTGTGGGCGCTGCCGACGGCCGTGGCCGCCTTCGCCGTGCAGGCGCTGCGGCTGCTGCGGATGGAGCGTCGCCTGCACCGGGCGCGCGCCGCGGAGCGCTCCACCACGGATGGCACGCCTCCGTGCTGAGAGCCGAATATTTCTATTGGCTGGTGGCCCTCCTGCTGGTGATCACCGCCCTGCACAACCTGCGCGCCCGACGCTGGGCGATGGGGGGTTTCTGGACCGTGCTGGCCGTGCCGTTCGCCGCCGGCGAGGCGATCCTGCAGGCGACGAAGGCCGGCGTGGCCTGGCCTGCGCAGGCCATGGGCGTGGGCGTGATTCTGCTGGGCGTGCTGGCCGCCTTCCAGCGTCTGCAGCCGCAGGGTGACAGCGAGGCCGAACAGCAGCGCCGGCAAGCCAGCGCGCAGCGCTTGCGCAACCGGCTGTTCGGCCCGGCGCTGGCCATCCCGCTGATCACGCTGGTGCTGTTCGTCTGCAGCACGTGGGTGCCCGGCCTGCAGGGGCTACTCGACCCCGGCGCGCTGACCCTGACCGCCCTGGCCGTGGCCAGCCTGACGGCATTGGGCTCGGCACTGTGGGTCACCCGTGCCGCGCCAGCACAGGGCGTGCGCCAGGGCGGTCGGCTGCTGGACGCGCTGGGATGGGCGGTGGTGCTGCCACTGATGCTGGCCACGCTGGGGGGCGTGTTCGCGGCCACCGGCGTGGGCGAGGTCATCGCCACGCTGGTCGGCCGAGTGATCCCGATCGAAAGCCGCATGGCCTGTCTGCTGGCCTTCGCCGGCGGCATGGTGGTGTTCACCATGATCATGGGCAATGCCTTTGCTGCCTTTCCGGTGATGATGGCCGGTATCGGCCTGCCCCTGCTCATCCAGCGCCACGGCGCGGACCCGGCCAGCCTCGGCGCGCTGGGCATGCTGACCGGCTACTGCGGCACCCTCCTCACGCCGATGGCCGCCAACTTCAACATCGTCCCGGCGGTGCTGCTGGAACTGCGCGACCGCCACGGCGTCATCCGCGCCCAGGCGGCCACGGCCGGCGTGCTGCTGGTGTTCAACGTGGGCCTGATGGCCTGGGTGTGCTTCCGATGAGCCGCGTGCCGAGGATCCTGCTGGCCGGGTTCGAGCCGTTCGGCGCCGACCCGACCAATCCCAGCTGGGACGCGGTCGCGCCCCTGCAGGGCGCATGCATCGGCGGCCATCGCGTGGAGACCCGCTGCCTGCCGGTGGCGTTCGAGACCGCGCTGACCGCCCTGCGCCAGGCGCTGGACGCGGTACGCCCGCGGCTGGTGGTCTGCGTCGGCCTGGCCGGCGGGCGCGAAGGCCTGTCGCTGGAGCGGGTAGCCATCAACGTCATCGACGCACGCATCGCCGACAACCTGGGCGCGCAGCCGGTGGATGCGCCGGTGGTCGAGGGCGGCCCGGCCGCGTACTTCAGCCGCTTGCCGATCAAGGCCATGCGCGCCACGCTGCAGGCACAGGGCCTGCCGGCGCACATCTCCCAGACCGCCGGAACCTATGTCTGCAACCAGGTCTTCTACGGCGCCTGCCACCTGCTGCGGCGCCGGCGTAGAGTGCGTGTTGGGTTCATCCACGTGCCGTATTCGCCTGTCCTGGCGGCCATGCATCCCGGCCAGCCGGCGCTCGCCGTAGAAACCGTCACCCAGGCCCTGCGCATCTGCCTGGAGGTCGCGCTGGTGACCTCCGAGGACCTGGTCCTGGCCGGTGGCGCCGAGCACTGAGTCCGCGCACCTCGTCCAGCTCCGCGTGCGCTTCCGACCCGGCGCGCAGCTTCAGCCGCGGGCCGGCGCGCCGTTCCGACCGCGGACATCGCACCTGTCCAGCGACATGACAGGGAAAGTGTTGACTTGTGGCACCTGACCGCGCGCCAGCCGCGCGCGAGCATGGCGGCATCCACCAAGGAGCCACCGCCATGTCCCGTCACCTGATCCCCGCCCTGGTCCTGATCGTCCTGGGCACGCTGTTCCTGCTGGACAACCTGGGCGTGGTCGCCCTGGACGTCAGCAACCTCATCAGTACCTGGTGGCCGGCCCTGCTGATCCTGGCGGGCGTCAATCTGCTGCTGCGTCGCTACCGCGATCCCGCGCTGTGCGAACGGCGCTGAACGCAGGCGCGGCGTCGGTCAGCGCAGGCTGACCACGCGCGTCCCGGCAACCATGTCGTGCAGGCAACGATGGTCGTCGCGGAAGATCATCAAGATATCCACCGCGATCAGCACCGACCCCAGGACGGGAATGACGCCCGCCACCTGCACGGGGAGGACACGCTTGAACAGCAGCGTCGAAAGCGTCGGCACCTGACCTTGCAGGTCGACGATGCGGATCCCGCAGAGCTTCTTGCCCCAGGTCTGGCCGTTGACCATCAGCGGCTTGAACTGGATCAGCGTGAAGACCACCAAGCCGAACACCAGCCAGGGCAGCATCGTGGCCATGGGAACATGCCCACGCGTGGCGCGTACGACATCCCAGTAACCGCCCAGATACATCACCGGTCCCATGACCACCAGAGAAATCAGGCTGTCGATCACGGCCGCGCCCAGCCGCGCGGTGCGCGTGGCCAGGTCGTTCGGCTGGGCGGGATCACGCGCATGCAGAGGCGCCTGCGGGCCCTGGTAGGGATTGTCGCTCTGGGTATTCATCATTCCTTCCTTGGACTGGGTTAAAAGGCTTGTCAGGTACGCGGCAGGGTGACGCCGGTCTGGCCCTGGTACTTGCCGCCGCGGTCCTTGTAGCTGGTCTCGCACACCTCATCGGACTCGAAGAACAGCATCTGCGCCACGCCTTCGTTGGCGTAGATGCGCGCGGGCAGCGGTGTGGTGTTGGAGAATTCCAGGGTCACGTGGCCTTCCCACTCCGGCTCCAGCGGCGTGACGTTCACGATGATGCCGCAGCGCGCATACGTGCTCTTGCCCAGGCATACCACCAGCGTGCTGCGCGGGATGCGGAAGTACTCCACCGTGCGCGCCAGGGCGAAGCTGTTGGGCGGAATGATGCACACATCCGACTCCACGTCCACGAAGCTGCCGCTGTCGAAGTGCTTGGGGTCGACGATGGTGGAGTTGATGTTGGTGAACACCTTGAACTCGCGCGAGCAGCGCACGTCGTAGCCGTAGCTGGAGGTGCCGTAGCTGACGATGCGGTGGCCGTCGGCGTCATGCTTGATCTGGCCCGGCTCGAACGGCTCGATCATGCCGTGCTGTTCGGCCATGCGCTTGATCCAGCGGTCGGACTTGATGCTCATGCGGTCGTGGGTTCCCGGAAGATGGCGGTGGGCGAGGCGCGCCATTGTAGGGCCCCGGCCGGAGCCTGTCCCGGCCCGAGACCTTGCCCTGACCGGTTGGGTTTGACCCGCAGCCGGAGGAAGTGGCGCGCGGCCGCCCATCCCGCGCGGCGATGGCACGGTCGCGCAGCAAGCCCGCTCAGACCAGCGAGGCACCGATGGACATGGCCACCCGCGGCCGCTGGTCCAGCGCGTCCAGCAGCGCGCGCGCCGCTTGCCGGTAGGCCTGGGCCGCGGGCGATTGCGGCGCGGCGTGGACCACCGGTTCGCCGGCGTCGCCCTGTTCGCGAATCCGCACTTCCAGCGGCAATGAACCCAGCAGCGGCACGCCGTAATGGGTGGCCATCGCTTCGCCGCCGCCTTGGCCGAACAGGTGCTCGACATGGCCGCACTGGCTGCACACGTGCTGGGCCATGTTCTCGATGATGCCCAGTACGGGCACCTCGACCTTCTCGAACATCTTCAAGGCCTTGCGCGCATCCAGCGTCGCGATGTCCTGCGGGGTGGTCACGATCACCGCGCCGGCCACCGGGATCTTCTGCGACAGCGTCAGCTGGATGTCGCCTGTGCCCGGCGGCAGGTCGACCAGGAGCACGTCCAGATCCCCCCAAAGGGTGTCGTTGAACAATTGGGTCAGCGCGCCGGTGGCCATCGGCCCGCGCCAGACCATGGGCGTCTCCGGGTCGATCAGCAGCCCGATGGACATCGCCTCCAGCCCGAAGGCCCGCATCGGCTCGATCGACTTGTTGTCCGGACTCTCCGGGCGCCCGGACAGACCCAGCATCGCCGGCACGCTCGGCCCATAGATGTCCGCGTCCAGCACCCCGACCTTCAGCCCCTCCGCGGCCAGGGCCAACGCCAAGTTCACCGCCGTGGTGGATTTGCCCACCCCGCCCTTGCCGGAACCGACGGCGATGACGTTGCGGACGCGGGGATGGGGCTGCAGGCCGCCCTGGGGCCGATGTGCGGAGATGGTCATGCCGTCATTGTCGCCGAGTCCGCATGGCCTCGCTTGGTGACAACTTCACTGGGCGGTTTGTACCACCCTCGACACAAGCTCTAGCAAGTAACGATGGCCTCAAAGTGACAAAAATGGAACCATTTTTTTTACACTCATCACAAATACACTGTTCACGCGGCGTAAAAGTCATGTTAATTTCGGGATGTGCAAGCACTTGCCAAGGATTGCCATTCATTTGACGGACCGCGTTTAAAACGGGCAAAGATGCCCAGTCATGTCGGGGAACAACACCTATGTCGTCTCGCAATCACACCGCCCCTAAGCGGCACCGCCTGAGTGCGGCCGTCTTCGCAGCCATGCTGCTACCCACTGCTGCCTTCGCGCAGGAAGCGGCATCGTCCGATCCCCAGGCCAAAAACCTCGAAAAGGTTGTGGTCACCGGTTCGCTGATCCCGCAGACCGAGTTGGAGACGGTCTCTCCGGTCGTCACCATTACCGCCGACGACATCCAGGCCCGGGGCTTCAACAGCGTGGCCGAGGTGCTACAGGCCAGCACGATGGCCAGCGGTGGCGTGCAAGGCGGCGAAACCTCTGCCTCCTTCACCCAGGGTGCCGAGACGGTCAGCATGTTCGGCCTCAAGCCGGGCTACACCAAGTACCTGATCAACGGCCGCCCGATCGCCAATTACCCGGCGCTGTACAACGGTAGCGACGCCTTCAACAGCATCAGCGGCATCCCGCTCGATGCGGTGGAACGCATCGAAATCCTGCCGGGCGGCTCGTCCTCCCTTTACGGCTCCGACGCGCTGGCCGGCGTGGTCAACTTCATCCTCAAGCAGAGCTATGAAGGCAACACACTGCGCGTGCGCGGCGGCGCCACGAGCGAGGGCGGCGGCGGCAGCCTGCGCGTGTCCTTCACCAATGGCTTCAGCGCGATGGACGGCCGTCTTAACGCGGTTACCTCGGCGCAGTACGAAAAGCGCGACCCGGTTTGGGGCTATCAGCGCGCAGTCGCTGATTCGGTGAACCAGCACGGATACACCGCCCCGGTCGCCTCACGCGACTACCTGGTCTACGGCTACCAGAACATCGCCACCGACGGCTTCGGCAATTTTGGCTACCTGCTGCCCGATGGCATCGACTGCTCCACCATCAGCGGCCAGTTTGGCGGTACCGAAGCCCTGCAGACCCGCCCGGGCTCAGGCCAGTATTGCGGATCATTCAGCTCGCCTGGTTATCGCACCATCCGCAACGGCAAGGAAAGCTATCTGCTGTACAACCGCACCACCTTCGATTTGAATGACAACAACCAGTTGTTCGTCGAAGTGCTGGGCAGTCACGAGGCGGCGGAATACGCGACGGGCAGCGGCTACACCTGGTGGGGTACTGGCAGCAAGTACGGCTACTACTATGACCCGACCTACGATTCGTTCCTGAACCTGCAGCGCGCGTTCTCGCCTGAGGACATGGGCGGCGGCGGCTTCAACAACGTCCTGAATAAGGACACCACCAAGAGCTACACCATCACCATCGGCGCAACGGGCAGCTTCGGGCAGGCCTGGGATTACACCGCCGCCTTCACCCGCAACGAGAGCCGTCTGTCCTCTCGTAGCTGGGTTCGCTTCAACGATGCAATCAACGACTACTTCGACGAGCACGTGCTGGGCCCGCAGCAGGGACTTGATCCGTACTATGGAGCCTATCCTGTCTTCACCCCTGACTATGCGGCCTTCTACACGCAGATGTCGCCCGATGATTTCCGAAGCTTCAGTGGGTTCGGCACCGCCAAGGCCAAGACTTGGGACGACCTGTTCCGTGCCCAGGTGACCAACAGCGACCTGTTCTCCCTGCCAGGTGGTTCAGCCGGCTTGGCCGTGGCGGTCGAAGCGGGCAACGAAGGCTGGGATTACGTCCCGATCCCCGGAATCATGGACGGCGAAATTTGGGGTCAGACCGACGTTGCCGGCTCTGGCCATCGCACCAAGTACGCTGGCATGGCCGAACTGCGGCTGCCGGTGGCCAAGATGCTGACGGCCACGTTGTCCGGCCGCTATGACGCCTTCGACGCCTACGGCACCAAGACCGACAAACCGACTTGGAGCGCCGGCCTTGAATTCCGTCCGATCGAAAGCCTGCTGGTCCGCGGCAAGTACGGCACAGCGTTCAAGGCGCCGACGCTGGCCGACCAGTTCCAAGGCCTGAGCGGCTACTACACGCGGGACACCGATTACTATCGCTGCGGTCTGGAAGGTTATACGCCGGACAATACGACCGAATGTACCTACAACAGCCAGCAGTACTACGGTACGCAGGCGGGCAACACCGAGCTGAAGCCGATCAAGGCCGACACGTGGAGCGCCGGCATCGTGTGGGCGCCAATCACGAACATGTCCGTGAGCGCCGACTACTTGTCTTGGGACATCAAAGATGAGGTCAACCAGCTGGACGGTGACCAAATCCTGTTGCAGGAGTACTACTGCCGCCTGGGCCAAGCCGGCCCTGGTCTGACCAGTTGCGAGAATGCCTTGTCATGGGTCCAGCGCGATCCCACCACCGGCCAGCTTGACTCGATCTTCACCCCCAAGGTGAATATCGCGCGTCAGAAGCTGGAACTGATCATGGTCAACGCGAAGTATCTGCTGGATATCGGTAATTTCGGCTCGCTGAACTTCAACGCCAACTACACCGCCAAGCGCAAACACGAACTGCAGACCGACCCGACTCAGGACTTCATCGACCTGATCAATTCGCCGCAGGCTAACTGGGTCTACGACTCAGGCCCGAAGTGGAAGGCTGACGCCTCGGTTGGCTGGGAAATCGATAAGTGGACCACCACGCTCTATGCCAACATGCTGGGCAGCACCCCGGACTACGTGGCTTATGTCGGAGATTCCTTCGACTACGTCAACAGTGCTGGAGTGAAGGCAGGCAAATGGGGCACATGGACCACGCTCAACCTGAGCGTGGGCTATAGGCCGATGGATAACCTGGGCCTGACGCTGATGGTCAGCAACATCGGCAACAAATTGCCCGATGGGCAGGCCTACAAGTACCCGGGTACCAGCACGACGCCGTATAACAGCTACCTGTACAGCGCCGTCGGCCGTGCGATCTATGCCGAAATGCGTTACGACTTCGGCAAGTAAACGCTCCTGGCTGTTGGGTTAGACACAGAAGCCCCGCCTCGCGCGGGGCTTCTGTTTTTAGGTGCCACACCACAAGAGTTGACGACGTGCCCCCTTCCTCAGGTTGCCGGGCGGCCCTACCTGATGACATCAACTGGAGACGCGGAAGGAAACGCAAGGACGCCTCGCTACACACTTATCTCAATCTCAGAGTGCTAACTCTGTAGTGCGTTATCGGGGTGCCCGTCTTCTCGACGCCCTCATAGCGTGCTGGCATGTCAGTAGTATCAATTGACAACGAGGAGCGCGACATCCGAGACGTTGTGGAACTAACCCTAGGAAATCTGGGCGCCTAGGCGGATACCACCAGCCCTGGCGAAGCAGGCGAGCCGCTATCCCCGAACATCTATGACGTGCTTAAACAAGCTGTGCCTACCAGAGGGCAATGACCTCGAACTGGTCGATCGGGATCCCGGTTAACCTTCTCAACACGCGGGTGGCGAGGATCACTGTCCTCGAAGACGTCAAACTGGCCCTGCTCGCGCAGGTGGCGTGAACGCACAGGGAGGTCGTCGAGCCCTAGCCAGACGACCGCAGCCTTTCCAGCCTCGGCCCCGAAACCCACCAGCCCCACGGCACAGCTGGCCCGCACATCTCCGCAAGATCATGTGCGACCAAAGCAAGCGCATTGTCCGCAACAGGGTCTCATCCTAGGTGGTGAGATAACCGAGCACGAAAACCCGCATTGACCCAGCTGGCTCGCTTCAATCGCTCGTTTCCAGCCCTTGATCCAGCAACAGGGCGCGCAAAGGATCCAGCCCTTCCCCATATCGACGCCAACGGCCTTGAAAGCGCGCATGCAGCGGTTCGCGCACCTGCACGGTACTGGCAGTTGCGCTCGGTGCCGAGTTCTCGTGGAAGGCCAAGCAACGAGGGTCCCACTCCAGCCCACAATACTGAAGCAGCGCACGCGTTGTGGTCTCCTGATCCTGGACAAGCGCCTCATAATGCAATGTGTGGATGCGCCCCGGATACAAACGCTCCCAGCCCCGCATCAGGCGCTCGAACATCAGGTAATAGCGACCTACATCTAACAAGTCGAAAGAGTAGTCGTAGTGAGGGGAATCTATCGCGAACAGCTGCCTGAAATTCCCTAGACAGGTATCCATCGGATCGCGCTGCAGACATACGACCTTGGCTCTGGGCAGTGCATGCAGGATGTACCCGACATATTGGAAATTGTGAGGAAGTTTGTCGATGAAGTGTGGGGTATGGCCGGTACCTGGACGTGTCGAATCGACATACGCGCGCCCAAGAGCGGCCCAGTCCGTGGCAGAGATCTGCCGCAGCACCTCAGCATCCAGCAACGCGTCTCCGCCTTCTGAGCAGCTACGCCTCACTGCGATTGGAAAGTTGTTGAGCTCTCCGGCCGAATGGACCGCCGGGTGGCTTGAGAGAATGCGTTCGACAAGCGTGGTGCCAGAACGCGGCATGCCAACCACGAAGATGGGCTCCTCGCTGGCGTGACCCTGGCCAGGAGAATCCAAGTTGGAGAAAGCCTCCAGCACTGCCTCGAATAGGTCGCGATCGCGGCGCCACTGATAAGAACGTGTACGAGACAACACCGACTTGCCGGCAATCAGATGGGTCAGCGCCTGCTCGTATTGGCCCAGGTCTTCCAGTTCGCGGGAGAGCGCAATGTTCAGGTGCAACTGTGCTTCGTCATCCAGCGCGTAGCGCGCCAGCAATGTACGTAACCGATCCAGGTGATTGGACTGAGGAGTTTGTTTCCAGAGCTGGGCCAGGGCCAAGTGCGCCTTCCAGTAGCAGGGTGAAAGTGCCAAGCACGCTTCCAGTTCACGTTCGGCATGTTCAAGCCTGCCGGTGAAGGTCAATGCGGTGGCCAGGTTGAAGTGATACATCGCATTGCCCGGCACATGCCGTACAGCAGCCTCGAAGGCATCGACAGCGCGCAGATGATCATTAGCCTGGACGAACACCACGCCAAGCGTGTTGGCCGACAGTCCATCAAGCAACGGCAACCGCACCGCAGCCATGGCTACTTCGTGGGCTTGGCGCATATGTCCGTGCGAACACCATGCGCGCGCCAGCTGCGCGCGGTAGTCGGTCCTATCCGGGTTTAGCCAAACAGCCTGTTCCAAGTGCTGCAGCGCCGGCTGCAGCGCACGCATGCCCAGGGCGGCAACGCCGGCGACAAAGTGAACACCGGCGTGTGAGGCAGCCAGCGGCAGGAGCTCGTTAGCCAGGTCGTATGCAGACAACCAATCTCCGCGATTCAATGCCGCCACCGCCCGCTGATAGAGCTCTTGGACGTGCTTCTGGGGACTGCTCATGAACGACTGCTTGCTCCAGGGGCAACGTGATGCACCAGTATGGATGATGCCACGCATGCGCTGAGGCAGCAGGGCTGCTTGACGCCTGCTCGTCAATCATGCGCACAATCCGGTCATCGTGACTCGACAGACACCGATCCCTGGGAGGGGACCATGCGCAAGACCATCCTGATGTTGTCCATGCTGGCCCTGGCCAGTGCCGCCTCCAGCGCGCTGGCCGCCGACGGCGCGATCGGCCGCTGGAAGACCATCGACGACAAGACCGGCGACACCAAGTCCATCGTGGAGATCACCAAGGCCACCGATGGCAGCCTGACCGGCAAGGTCGTGGAGATCCTGAAGTCCGACCACGGTCCGAATCCCACCTGCGATCAATGCACCGGCGAGCGCAAGGGCAAGCCGATCAAGGGCATGACCATCCTGTGGGGCCTGACCCCGGACGGCACCAACGAGTGGGCCGGCGGCACGATCATGGACCCGGCCAACGGCAAGACCTACAAGTCCAAGATGGAACTGCAGCCCGGGGGCACCAAGCTGGATGTCTCCGGCTGCATCATGTTCATCTGCCGGGCGCAGACCTGGGTGCGCGAATAACGCCCTTCCCCGCATCCGCGCGGTCCAAGCCCGGCTCCGGCCGGGCTTTTTCGTGCCCAGGGGCCGGCAGGCAGGCATGCGATAATCGCGGCCCCCTCGTCCCGCTGTCTCCCCATGACCCGCACCGCGCTCGTTTCCAATGCCCTGCCCTACGCCAATGGTCCGCTGCACCTGGGCCATCTGGTGGGCTACATCCAGGCCGACATCTGGGTGCGGGCGCGACGCATGCGCGGCGACAACGTCTTCTACGTCTGCGCCGACGACACCCACGGCACGCCGATCATGCTGGCGGCCGAGAAGGCCGGCGTCACCCCGGAAGCCTTCATCGCCAACATCCAGGCCAGCCACGAGCGCGACTTCGCCGCCTTCGGCGTGGCCTTTGACCACTACGATTCGACCAACTCGCAGGTCAACCGCGAGCTGACCGAGCAGTTCTATCTCAAGCTCGAGCAAGCCGGCCACATCAGCCGCCGCAGCGTGGCCCAGTTCTACGACCCAGCCAAGGGCATGTTTCTGCCGGATCGCTATATCAAGGGCATCTGCCCCAACTGCGGCAGCGCCGACCAGTACGGCGACAACTGCGAGGTCTGCGGCGCCACGTATTCGCCGACCGATCTGAAGGAGCCCAAGTCGGTGATCTCCGGCGCAACCCCGGAGCTGCGCGACTCGGAGCACTTCTTCTTCGAGGTCGGGCACTTCGACGGCTTCCTGCGGCAGTGGCTGGGCGGCGATGTCGCCCTGCCCGGGGTCAAGGCCAAACTGCGCGAATGGCTGGATGCCGAAGGCGGCCTGCGCGCCTGGGACATCTCGCGCGATGCGCCCTACTTCGGCTTCGAGATTCCGAATCAGCCGGGCAAGTATTTCTACGTGTGGCTGGATGCGCCGATCGGCTACCTGTCCTCGTTCCGCAGCCTGTGCGCGCGGACCGGTGAGGACTTCGCCGCGCACCTGGTGGCCGGCACTCAGACCGAGCTGCACCATTTCATCGGCAAGGACATCGTCAACTTCCACGGCCTGTTCTGGCCGGCGGTATTGCACGGCACCGGCCACCGCGCGCCGACGCGCCTGCACGTCAATGGCTACCTGACCGTGGACGGGGCCAAGATGTCCAAGTCGCGGGGCACCTTCATCATGGCCCGCACCTATCTGGATGTCGGGCTGGAGCCGGAGGCACTGCGTTACTACTTCGCGGCCAAGTCCTCCGGCGGTACCGACGACCTGGACCTGAACCTGGGCGATTTCATCGCCCGCGTCAACGCGGACCTGGTCGGCAAGTTCGTCAACCTGGCCAGCCGCTGCGCCGGCTTCATCGGCAAGCGCTTCGACGGCAAGCTCGCAGACGCCCTGCCCGATGCGGCGCAGTACCAGCGCTTCGTCGAAGCATTGGCGCCGATGCGCGAGGCCTACGAGCGCAACGATCCGGCCGGCGCCATCCGCCAGGTGATGGCGCTGGCCGACGAGGCCAACAAGTACATCGACGACCACAAGCCGTGGGTGATCGCCAAGCAGGAGGGCGCGGACGCTCAGTTGCAGGCGGTCTGTACCCAGGGCCTGAACCTGTTCCGCGTGTTGGTCGCCGGCCTCAAGCCGGTGCTGCCGCGTGTCACCGCCGAGGCCGAGGCCTTCCTGTCCGCGCCAGTGCTGGGCTGGGAGGAACTGGCCCAGCCGCTGACCGCGCACGTCATCCAGCCGTATACCGCCCTGTTCACCCGCATTGACCCGAAACTGATCGACGCCATGACCGATGCCTCCAAGGACACCCTCGCCGCCGCGCCCGCCGCAGCCCCCGCCAAGCCGCAGGAAAAGAAGCAGGCCGCCGCGCCGGCACCCGCAGCGGCAACTGGCGATGGCCCGGCCACCATCGGCATCGACGACTTCGCCAAGCTCGACCTGCGCATCGGCAAGGTGCTGGTGTGCGAGTTCGTGGAGGGCTCGGACAAGCTGCTGCGCTTCGAACTGGATGCCGGCGAGCTGGGCAAGCGCCAGATCTTCTCCGGCATCCGCGCCAGCTACGGCGAGCCAGACAAGCTGGTCGGCCGCAGCGTGGTGTTCATCGCCAACCTGGCGCCGCGCAAGATGCGCTTTGGCATCAGCGAAGGGATGATCCTGTCGGCGGGTTTCGACGGCGGCGCGCTGGCGCTGCTGGACGCCGACGAAGGCGCGCAGCCCGGCATGCCGGTGCGCTGAACGCGCACCGCCCGCAAGCGCCTTCACACCTCCAGCTGATGCGCACCGCGTAGAGTCGGCCGAGCACCTTGCGCCCCGCTTCCATGCCCCCAGCGCCTTCGAGTCCCGATGCCAGTCCGCGATCCCAGCGTGCGCTGATCGGACTGAACTTCTTGATCGCCGATGTGCAGGACGGGCTTGGCCCGTTCCTGGGCGTCCAACTGCAGGCGCTGGGCTGGCAGGCCGGGGCCATCGGCCTGGCGATGACCGCCGGTGGTATCGCCGGACTGCTTGGCACGGTCCCGGCCGACGCGCTGGTGGACGCCACCCGGCGCAAGCGTGCGGTCGTGGCGCTCGCCTGTCTGCTGACTGTGGCGAGCAGTTGCCTGGTACTGGTGTCGCATGCCTTCCCGGTGGTGGTCGCCTCGCAGGTGGCCAGCGGCCTGTGCGGGGCGATCATCGGTCCGGCGCTGACGGGATTGACGCTGGGCCTGGTGCGGCAGGCCGGGTTCGAACGGCAGATGGCGCGCAACCAGGTGGCCAACCATGCTGGCAACGTCATGGCGGCTCTGGTCGCCGGCTATCTGGGCTGGAAGTTCGGGCTGGTGGCCGTTTTCGCGCTCCTGGGCAGCTTTGCGCTGCTGGCCACCGCCAGCCTGTGGCCGATCGACCCACGCCAGATCGACCACCAAGCCGCACGCGGCAGCGAGATGGCCGGCGAAACGGCGCTGCCCGCGCAGGCGTTGCGCTGGCGTGCGCTGCTGCGACAGCGCACGCTGCTGTTACTGGGCATCGCCTTGCTGTTCTTCCACCTGGGCAATGCGGCCATGCTGCCGCTGTATGGCCAGGCGGCGGTGGCCACGCATGCGGCCAACCCGGCGGTATTCACCGCCGCGACGGTGATCATCGCGCAACTGGTGATGGTGCTGGCCTCGCTGGCGGCGATGCGGCAGCTGCCGCGCTATGGGCATTGGTGGGTGCTGCTGATGACCTTCGTCGCCCTGCCGCTGCGCGGGCTGGTCGCGGCCAGCACGCTGGGCTCGATGTGGGGTGCCCTGCCGGTGCAGGCGCTGGATGGCATCGGTGCCGGTCTGCAGAGCGTGGCGGTGCCGACGACCGTCGCCAGCCTGATGCGCGGGACCGGGCGCACCAACGCCGCGCAGGGCCTGGTGATGACCCTGCAGGGCGTGGGTGCCTCGCTCAGTCCCGCGCTGGGCGGCTGGATCGCACAGAGCTGGAGCTATCGCGTCGCCTTCCTGGCGCTGGGCAGCGTGGCGGTGCTCTCCCTGGTGCCCTGGTTGCTGCCCGGCATGCGAACCGCTGCGCGAGACGCGATCGCATGACGCCCTGGCTGGTCTGGGCGACGACGGCGGCGACGGTGGGCTGTGTGGTGACGCGCCCCGGCCGCCTGCCCGAATGGGTCTACGCCGTGGCTGGCGCGCTGGTCGTGGCGCTGGCCGGCGCCCTGCCGTGGATGGATGTGGGCCATGCGGTGGGCGAAGGCCTGGATGTGTACCTGTTCCTGGCCGGCATGCTGCTGCTGTCCGAACTGGCGCGCCGCGAAGGCCTGTTCGACTGGGTCGCGCAGTTGGCGGTGCGACATGCACGCGGATCGGGGCGGCGCTTGTTCGCGCTGGTGTTCGCCACCGGGGTGGTCGTGACGACGTTCCTGTCCAACGATGCCACCGCCGTGGTGCTGACCCCTGCGGTCATCGCAGTGGCGCGCAAGGCGCGCGCGCCGATGTTACCGCTGCTGTTCGCCTGTGCCTTCGTCGCCAACGCGGCCAGCTTCGTGCTGCCGATCTCCAACCCGGCCAACCTGGTGATGTTCGGCACGCACATGCCGCCGTTGCCGCAGTGGCTGGCGCGGTTCGGGCTGCCTTCGCTGGTCGCCATCGTGCTGACCCTTGCGGTGCTGGCCTGGAGCCAGCGGCGCGCGCTGGCCGGCG
>Ga0222713_10001026_pt1 | contig 31896 bp, 23 predicted proteins | sample C33_649DmetaG_FD_165061 | JGI IMG/M metagenome (GOLD analysis project Ga0222713, IMG submission 165061) | Estuarine water microbial communities from San Francisco Bay, California, United States - C33_649D | ecosystem: Environmental > Aquatic > Marine > Unclassified | place: USA: California... | reverse complement strand
TCTTGACTTCTTGCTTGTACAAGATATTTTTATGACCAAAACCGCCGAACTTGCCGATGTCGTTTTGCCAGGCTCAGCATCTTGGTGCGAAAGTGATGGCACCGTTACAAACTCAGAGCGTCGTGTTCAACGCGTTCGAAAAGCGATTAATTCTCCAGGCAACGCACACGACGACATTCAAATCATTCTTGATCTCGCAAGCGAATTGGGCCATGACTGGAAATACTCATCCACCGAAGAAATCTGGGACGAACTGCGAAGCCTCTCGCCGATGCACGCCGGCATGTCTTACAAGCGTTTGGCCGAACTGGGCGGCATTCAGTGGCCTTGCTACAGCGAAGACAAACTTGAACCAAGTTTCTTGCATGGTCGCTTGTGGGATAAAGACCCGGCAAAACGTGGTCGCCTGGCACCATTCAGTGTTGTTGTCGATGAACCACCAGTCGAAGCCACGTCGCCTGAGTTTCCATTGCGATTGACCACAGGTCGCCGACTCGACTCGTATAACACTGGCGTTCAGACTCGCGGTTTCGATAGCCCACTGCGATTCGGCGAAACAATTGATGTCTCGCCTGAAGACGCAGCAAAACTTGCGATTCGTGACGCCGAAATTGTTCGCGTTAGTTCACTGCGTGGCTCGCTTGAAGTGCCAGTGCGAATTGACAAAAGTCTTCGACCTGGCCTGGTGTTTATGACAATGCACTTTCCTGACCAAGTAAACACAAACTTGATCACCATCGACGCCACTGACCCAAAGTCTGGTACTGCCGAATTTAAAGCCGCAGCCGTAAAAATCGAACGCTTAAAAGAACGAGTGCCTGTCGCAGGCGAATAGTTATTGCAAGTGCTCTGGCACTAGTACAAACTTGCCAAAATGTTTTTTCTCGAGAAACTCGATTTGTGCCTTAGCGATGTCGCGTAGGGCGAAAGTTTTTGCCACGAGCGGCTTAATTTTATTTTTTTCGATATAAGAAACAAGATTGCCGAACACTGGCTCATCCCATACTGTGCAGCCGATCAAAGTTAAATCTTTCAAATAAAAATCACGCAGATCGAGACTGACAATCGGGCCACCAATTGCGCCTGAAGAAACATATCTTCCACCCCGACGCAACAACTTCAGCATCAACCCAAAGTCTCTGCCACCAACATTGTCGACAACAACATCGACCGAGCCTTCTCCAAGAGCTGCAACATAGTCTGTACCCCGTTCAATTATTTTGTCGGCGCCGATTTCTTTGGCTTGCTCGGTTTTGCCCGTGCCAACTATCGCCGTAACGCGTGCTCCACGAAGTTTCGACAATTGCACAGCCGCCGAACCGACACCACCTGAGGCGCCAGCAATCAAAACATGATCATTCATCGAAACATTCGCGCGCAACAACATGTTCTCGGCCGAACCATAACTGCACGGAATCGAACCCAATTCAACATCATTCCAATTTGTATTGACCACAAAGATTTCGCTCGCCGGAACTTTCACAAATTCAGCGAAAGCACCATCAAAATCAGACCCCATCCAGACATTGCGCATCGAATCAAAACCGTCTGGTCTCATGCACGGCCTAACCAGCACACGCTTGCCGACAAGATGAGTATTTATATTTTCAGCGACTTCAACCACTTTTCCGCAACAGTCGGTGCCCTGAATAAACGGAAATGGCGTTGCAAGATCCCACCCACCATCGGCTTTTTGAATCTCGGCCAGTTCGCCGTCATCAGCAACTGAATTAGTCGACACCGTTATCGAATCTGAATACCAGCCGACCCTTGTGTTGATCTCTGTGTTGTTGACGCCCGCTGCCAAAACCTGAATTAAAACTTCGCCAGAGCCAACAGTCGGCGTCGGCACATCTTTGTAGACAAGTTTGTCGTAGCCACCATTGCCGGTCGTAACTATCGCCTTCACAATTTAAACACGATCAATCAATTAGTGCATCAGCGCGCAAGCCTGCACGCTCAAGATGAACTGGCAGAACCCTGCCATAAAGTTCTTTTGCACGCTGTGGACTGCTAACCATGCCAGGTTCAGAGACATAACTGAAAATTGCGACATATCGCTTTCGCTTGCCTCGAAGTGGCGCAACGCGATGCAACGAATATCTGCCTTTGAAGATTTGCAAATCACCTGGCTCGAGAATCACAGTTTTAATCATCGACTTGTCGCCGTCTAGAACTTGTTCAACTTTTTCGTAGTTCTCTTCGGTCAACGAGCGAACCATCGGACTGAATTCAAACTCGCCGCCTGACTCTGCATTCTGAATCGCCAGAGTCACCGTGAAATTGTTTGTATCAAAATGCCACGGAAATCCGCCGCCCTCTTCTGCGAGGTTCACAACTACGTCAGCCAACGGGTCGGCATAAGGAAAAAACTTGTCTTCTTGAAGAACATCTTTGATGAACGGCGAAAATGCCGGCCACTCAAAAATCGTGCGCAAGATACTTTCAGCGCCAAGGTTGTCGGCTGGCACAAAAGCGTTCGACCGATCATAAAATCTGCGGAGCGGGTGCGAGTTTGGCAGGTCATCGCGGTCGGAGAGAAAGTACGGGTTAGTTCGCGTAAAGTTTCGGTGGCCAAATTTCTCAACTCTGTCGCACTCGGCGACTAATTCAGCGATTTTCTCGACCCGAATAAAGCCTTTGAGAACCGCGCAACCATCGGCATTAATCAACGCCTGTGCGATTGTGAGCAAATCACGGCGTTCTTGGCAGTCGCGATCTATCGGGTATCGATCGAGATCTACAAAATCAGCTGCAGCAATCAAAGTTGTAGTCATATATATGTATCTAATAATAGACAAGTCGCCATCCAGGTGATTTAAGTCGTAAAGTCAAGGAAGCAATGGATCTAAAAATCGCATCAGGTTCGGCTAACACCGAAGAGCGTCAGGCTGTTGACTCGTTGCTCGGCGCGCCCCAAGAAACTTCGCATGGTGCCCAACGCGACGAAATGGGTATGCGTGTTTCTACAGGCGGTGAAAGTCTGCGCAAATTGCGGCACTTACTTTTGCCGACGCTGCACAGCGTCAATGATCGTGTTGGCTTTATCAGTCGCGGTGCAATTAATTACATTTCTCAGCGCCTAGATATTGCCCCCGCAGAAATTTACGGCGTTGCAACTTTCTACGCTTTATTTGATACAAACGAGAGACCCGCGCGCCAGGTTCATGTTTGTATCGATCTGGCATGTCGAGCCGCATCAGGTTGCACCGAAGAAACTCTCCCCGAAGGTGCTATCGCGTCGCCTTGCCTGGGCACTTGTGAGCGGGCACCGTCAGTACTAGTTATTGAAACTGGCGTCACCGTTCGCCAAGAAGTTCTCGCACCTGCGACAAAAGCTCAAATCGCAGATCTCGTCGCCGGAAAGTCAGCACCCGCCGAGCAACCAATTGCACAGGCGGCACCGCAAACGCCAGATAAGTCACTGGTGCTTCTTTCAAGAATCGGTATCGCCGACCCACTCAGCATTGACGATTACATCTTAAATAATGGCTTCACGGCTTTGCACAAAGCGTTCGCAATTGGTGCTGAACAAGTGATCGCCGAAGTTACGACATCGGGTTTGGTTGGTCGCGGTGGTGCAGCGTTTCCTACCGGCAGAAAATGGGCAGCAGTGGCATCGCAGCCAGTCAAAACTCGATATCTGATTTGCAACGCCGACGAATCTGAGCCAGGCACTTTCAAAGACAGAGTCCTGCTTGAGGGTGATCCGTTTGCATTGGTCGAGGCGATGACGATTGCAGCGTTCGCAACGGGATCTCAACATGGCTACATCTATCTGCGTGGTGAGTACCCACGCGCTCTCATGAATTTAACTAATGCCATCGAAGTCGCACGCAACAAAAATTATCTCGGCGACAACATTCTCAACTCTGGCTTTAGTTTCGACATCACAATTTTCAGAGGTGCGGGCGCTTACATCTGCGGCGAAGAAACTGCAATTTTCAATTCGATCGAGGGCTTCCGCGGCGAACCTCGCAACAAGCCGCCATTTCCTGTCGAAGTTGGTCTGTTTGGCAAGCCCACTACTGTCAACAATGTTGAGACCCTTCTCAATGTATTGCCGATCATCAATGACTCTGGCGAAAAATATGCATCGTGGGGTTCAACCGGCTCTAAAGGCAAAAAACTTTTCTGTGTCTCGGGTGCTGTCAACAAGCCAGGCGTCTACGAAGTTACCTTTGGCGTCACGTTGCGCGAGCTGATAAACCTCGCAGGCGGACTCAAATCAGACTCAACAATCCAGGCCGTGCTGCTCGGTGGTGCCGCCGGCGGCTTTGTGGGCCCAGAAGATCTTGATCTTGAACTGACCCTAGAAGCAGCCCGAGCGGCAGGCACAACACTCGGCTCTGGAGTCGTAATGGTTCTAGATCAAAACGTAAACATGTTCGATCAGTTACAAAGAATTGCGGCCTTCTTTCGTGACGAATCTTGCGGTCAGTGTGTGCCATGCCGAGTTGGCACCGTGCGTCAACAAGAAGCACTCGCCAGATTGGTCAAGTCAAATGGCACGGATAGCACCGCAGTCGACCTTCAGCTTTTACGCGATCTCGGCCAGGTTATGCGTGACGCCAGCATCTGCGGCCTAGGCCAAACAGCCCACAATGCCATCGACTCTGCGCTCACACGACTTAAGGTGTTTTCAGCATGAGCACTCAGGTCACCACGGGTCTGCAAGTTCGCAAAAGTGTCGAACTCACCATTGATGGCAAGAAAGTTACAGCTCCTGAAGGCTCGACTCTTCTCGATGCTTGCCGAGCATCAGGTAAAGAAATACCGACTCTCTGTTTTGGTGACACAATTACGCCAAAAAATGCGTGCCGTGTTTGCATGGTTGAACTCGAGGGCTCTCGCACACTCGTGCCAAGTTGTTCTCGCAAAGTCGAAGCGGGCATGGTCGTAAATACAGATACTGAGCGCACATCACACAGCCGCAAACTTGTGCTCGAGCTTCTTGGTTCATCTGTTGATTTGTCACTGACAAAAAATGTTTCAAAATGGAATGACAGTTACGACGCAAAACCTTTGCGGTTCGGTGCTCCGTCGTATCACCATGGCAAACGAGATGAGGCGGTAACTGGTCACCACCATCAGCCCGACGGTGAAACTGCCGAGACTGTTCACCAACCTGTCAAGATCGACAACGCTCTTTATGTTCGCGACTATTCGAAATGTATCTTGTGTTATCAATGTGTTGATGCCTGCGGTGAGCAATGGCAAAATACTTTTGCGATTACAACAGCAGGTCGTGGGTTCGATGCCAGAATTTCAACCGAATTCGCAGTCGACTTAACAGATTCGGCGTGTGTTTATTGCGGCAACTGTATTCAAGTTTGCCCAACCGGAGCGTTGATGTTTACATCCGAATACGAAATGCGCGAAGCCGGTACCTGGAGAGAAGAAGAACAAACTCAAACCGACACTATTTGTCCATATTGCGGTGTTGGTTGCTCATTGACACTTCATGTTCAAGACAACACAATCGTTAAAGTCACCTCACCAAGCGATCACTCGGTCACTCACGGAAACCTGTGCATCAAAGGTCGCTTTGGCTTTCAGCACGTACAAAACACTAAACCTGAATAGATGAACTCGCTCAACAAGCGCCTTGAGATCGTCGATATCTCACCGCTGAAGAGCATCTCAAATAAAGATTACGACGATGCGGCTGGCAAACTTTACTCGGCACTAAGCGAAATTGGTTTTGCAATAATCGTCAATCACGGCGTCGATGAAAAGATCATTGCTGACATGCGACAAGCGGTCGCAAAGGTTTTCGAAACGCCGCGCGAGATTTTGATGCAAGACATGGTCGTCAAAGGCAACTACCGAGGCTTTGTGCCGCTCGGATACTTCACACCGAACTCTGGCAAAGGCAAAGCCGACCAATACGAGGCCTGGAAGTTGCATAACGAGACTGACCCACAAGACCCAATTTGCCAAGCAAGTGCACTTTACGGCCCGAATAAGTGGCCGCGAATTGCCGTCGACATCAAGACACCGGTCATGAGATATTGGCAAGCATTGGCAAATGTAAGTGAGCGTTTAATCATTGCCCTTTGCGCACAGCTACGCGTCGATTCGAACATCATCTTGGCGGGCATGACAAACCCTTTAACAAACATGACACTGCTCAACTATCCACCGATGTCGCCCCAAAGCGATACCTGGGGCATTCACCCACACAAAGATTTCAACTTATTGACACTGCTCGCCCACGACCCAATCGGCGGCCTCGAGGTGCGCAATCGCGCCGACGAATGGATCAGCGCCGAGTGTCCACCTGATGGTCTTGTGCTTAATGTCGGCGACATGCTCGAACTTTGGAGTGGTGGTCGTTTGATCTCGACACCGCACCGGGTGTTTAATAAATCTGGCAAACCCCGACAGTCATTTCCGTTTTTTTCAAAGCCACGTTTTGACGTCATCGTCAAGCCGTTGCTCGACCCAATTGATGGCTTTGATCGCCCACCGTTGCATGTCGGCACCTCTGCTGCCGACATTTGGTATTCGAATTGGCCCGACACAGTTTCAAATGACCCCACACAAGTTCTCGGCGAATACAGTTCGTCGTGACAAAACACAAACGAGCCCGAAGTTTCGAGTCAAACGCAGACAACACCGTAACTACAGAAACTGGTCAAATTGTTCATCGTGATTTAGTCGATCACTCAAAGCGACTTGTTCGAAACTTTTACAAAGTCGGTGATCACATTTGGTGTCTTGTTGGTAACGGCCTATCAAATCAAACTTTCGTCGATGCGCCAGAAGGATTAATAGCAATTGACACTGGCGAGTCAAATGAAGAAATGCGCACCGCAATTGCTGAGCTGCGAAATCACACCAAAAAGCCGATTGTCGCAGTGCTTTACACGCACTTTCATTATGTTGCTGGTACGCAAGCAGTACTAGACGATTCACCTGACACAAAAATTGAGATTTACGGTCATAGCAAGATTGCCTACAACCGTGTCCGCACAGCAACCGAGATCGCACCTAGCTATAGCCGCGGACTTGTCGAGCAATTCGCCATAACACTGCCTCAAGACGGCCCAGACGGCAACGAGAATGTTGGGCTTGGTCGCTTTTATCGCAACCCCGAACACAAGACACAAACAAATGGCTTCATCAAACCGGCACATACTTTCGACAAACCGTGCACGATCAAAGTTGCTGGCCTCGAAGTCGAAGTGACACCAGCGCCGTCTGACGCTGATGACTCAGTTACATATTGGTTTAAGTCACTTGACTGTGCGGTCAACAATCTCGTTTGGCCCGTGCTGTTCAATGTCTTTGCGATTCGCGGTGAAGAATACCGCGACCCCCGCATCATGCTTACAGGCATTGATCATCTACTTTCGCTTAAACCAACGCATCTCGTCGGCGCTCATGGCATGCCGATAAGTGGCAGTGCTGAGATTTTGCGACGTGTCACCAGATATCGCGACTCAATTCAATTTTTATGGGATCAAACAGTTCGCCTTACTAACCGCGGCTACACCAGCACCGAACTTGGTCATTCAATTCATCTGCCAGAATTTTTCGACGAAGACAATCTGACATCTGAGTTTTACGGTGTAGCAGAACATCATGTGCGACAAATACGTGCTGGCTTACTTGGGTGGTTTGACGGCGACCCAGCGAATTTGTTTCCGTTGCCAAGAGTCGAGCATTCAAATCGAATGATTGCCGGTTTCGGCGGTCGCGAGGTTGTGCGGCAAAAAACAAATGATGCAATAAACGCCAACGACCTACGCTGGGCGTGCGAATTGAGTTCATGGCTCGTAAACAGCGCCGAAGTCGAGCAGTCTGACAAATTATTACTCGCCAAGACACTGCGCCTCATCGCCCAACGTACGACGGCGGCCAACATTCGAAACTGGTGTCTCGCTCGAGCCCGACATCTTGACGGCACCTTTGACTTAACCAGATTTAGTAAACACCGCCTGTCGCGTAAGCAAATTTTGTCTTCGCCAAGTGAAACTGCAGTCGCTATTTTGCGTGTGCTTCTCGTGCCTGAGCGTGCATCTGAAATTGACACACATATTTGCTTCAAATTCGCCGATCGGCAACAAACTGGCTTGCACATCAGAAACTGCATCGCCTGCCCAACAGACGGCAACGGCGCTGATATCACGATCGACTGCAGCATTGAAACGTGGGCCGATATTTTGGCGGGTGAATTGTTGCTTTCAGTTGCGCTAAGCGAAAAGAAACTTGCCGTCACGGGCGACACGAACAAATTGCAGCATGCTCTTAAAGTTTTTGATGTCGCAAATTTGCAATCATGAAAGACCTCCCGCTTTCAACCCCAAAGTTTGAAGGCAAAATTGCCAAGACAATTCCACAGTCGACGCCGAGAAAACTGACAAATCAACAAGCACTGCACGACGCGCCAAACATCTTGCTGATAATGCTCGACGATGTCGGCTTCGGCTCGTTTGGCAACTTTGGTGGACCGGTTGATACGCCCGGTCTAAACAAAGTCGCTAAGAGCGGTTTGATCTATAACCAATTTCATACAACTGCACTTTGCTCGCCCACTAGAGCCGCTTTGTTGACTGGCCGAAATCATCACGCCGTGCATATGGGCGGCATCACCGAAATTGCCAATTCATTTCCTGGTTATGACAGTGCGATTCCGCCCGAGTCAGCAACAGTTGCTCAAGTTCTACGAATGTCTGGCTACAGCACAGCCTGTTTTGGAAAGTGGCACCTAACACCATCATGGGAGCAAAGCCCGGCGGGGCCATTTGATCGATGGCCAACTGGTCTCGGTTTCGATCGCTTCTACGGAATTATGGGTGCCGAGTCTTCGCAATACGAGCCACCTGTATACGACCAGACAACACCGATCTCACCACATCTTGATAATGCCGATTATCACTTGACCGAAGATCTGGCTGACCAAGCAATCAAATGGATACACCGTCAGAAAGCGTCTTCACCAAACAAACCTTTCTTTTGCTATTTCTCAACACCAGCAGTTCATGCTCCGCACCATGTGCCAACTGAGTGGATCGAAAAGTACAAAGGCAAATTCGATGGCGGATGGGACGTACTTCGCCAAGAGATCTACCAGCGCCAACTGAAACTTGGCGTGATACCACGAGATACGGCACTGACAACTCGGCCCGAGCAAATTCCGTCGTGGGATGACTACCCCGAGCGTTACCGTCCGATCGCGCGCAGACTTATGGAAGTTTTTGCCGGCTTTCTTGCCCACACAGATGCGCAAATCAAACGTGTGATCGACACATTAGATGAACTCGAAATTGCCGAAAACACTCTGATCATTTACATCACCGGTGACAACGGCGCTTCTGCCGAAGGCACTATTCACGGCGCATGGAGTGCGCCGTCGTTTCAAAACGGCGTGCCCGAAGATCCAGAATGGCTGCTTGAACATATCGCCGATTTCGGCACCGCAAAATGCGAAAACCATTTCAATGTCGGTTGGGCCTGGGCGCTCGACTCGCCGTTTCAGTGGATGAAACAAGTCGCGTCTCACTTTGGCGGCACCCGCAACGCAATCGCAATTTCGTGGCCGAAGCAAATCAAAGCAACCAACGAATTGCGCTCTCAGTTTCACCACGTCATTGACATCGCTCCGACGATTTACGAAGTTGCAGGTATCACTCCGCCGGATTTCGTCAATGGCATTGAACAAATGTCGATACATGGCACATCGATGAGATATTCGTTTGATAATGCGAGCGCAGCCAGCACTCATGCCTCGCAATACTTCGAAATCTTGGGCAACCGAGCAATCTATGAAGATGGTTGGATCGCATCATGTTTTCATGGTCGGCTTCCATGGATACGACTGCAAGGTTTCGAATTTGACGGTCCGCAAGAACGCTGGGAGCTTTACAACATCGAGAAAGACTTTTCGCAAGCGGTAGACCTTGCTGCAGAACACCCAGAAAAACTCAAAGAACTTCAGGCGCTATTCGATAAACAAGCATACGAATACGGCATTTACCCACTTCGTGATCCAGGCTCACCGCGCCACGGCGATTTTGCTGTGCCTCATTCACTTGACGGCTTCAAAAAAATCAAATACTCAACTGCGCATACCCGAATGCCTGAGAGTTCGGTGCTAAATCTAAAAAACTGTTCATATCGCATTAGTGCCGAAATTGAAATCACCAGCAAATCAAATCACGGTGTCATCGCCTGCCAGGGCGGCAACATGGCGGGTTGGTCGCTCTATCTCGACGACAAAGCGCGGCCAATATTTCACTACAACTGGTTTGGTCACGAACATTTTTCATTTGGCGGTGCAGAGTCGTTAAAAATTGGCAAGCGTGTAATCGAAGTTCTATTTGCCTACGACGGCGGCTTTGGTGCGGGCGGCACACTTTCGCTACTTGTCGACAACTCTGAAGTTTCAACTGGCCGTATTGAAAAGACCGTGCCGCTTGTTTTTTCAATGAGTGGCGAGACATTTGACATCGGTGTCGACACTGGTTCGCCAGTAGGTCCGTACCCACACAATTATGAATGCACCGCTCAAATTGTTGGTGTTACTCTCGAAAAATTAGATGAGCCACCTAAAGAGATTCAAGAAAAAATGCGCGAAGGTGAGTTTCGTGCAAGCCTCAGTACGCAATAAAAGTTAAGAGGCGGTGAGTTCGAGACGTTTGCGCACGGCATCGCGAACTTGTGCGTCAAAACTTCGCACATGTGCCGCTGAGAGTTTGTAAACCAGTTCGCTATCGCCAGATTCAAGCGCCGCAAGAATCTCATCATGTTCGTCAAGTGCATGACCCATGTCGGCAACATCTGACAAATACATATGCCACAACCGATCACTCTGTGCATACAAAACGTCGAGAGTGTCGGTTAAAAAGCGATTGCCGGCTGCTTCCCACACGATCTCATGACATTGTGCATCGAACTGAATTTGATCTTGCGCCGTAGACTCTTGCTTCTTTGCCTTATCTAGAACTTTGCGCATCTGCTTCCAGTGATCAGCGGTACCCCGCTCGCACGCCAGGCGTGCTACATAAGGTTCAAGAATTGCTCGAGTTTCATAAAGCGTCGACAGTTCTGCGATATCAATGTTTGAAACGATCATTCCTCGACGCGGAATTACAACCAAGAACTGGTCGCGGGCCAAACGCTGCAATGCCTCACGAATTGGCGTACGACCAATCTCGAGGTGCGCTTGCAGATCGTCTTCACGAACCACTGCCCCTGGGGTCAATTCGAGGCGAACAATCATGCCCCGAATCAGACGGTATGCCTGCTCACTTAAAGACTCTTTAACCATTTGAACTAGATCCTATCTGAGTGATATCGTGATGATATATCACCAAAGAGATAGCTAAAAAATAGTGGGGACAAAATGAGCGAATTTCCAAAGTCAGCAAAGTGTGTGATCATCGGCGCCGGCATTGTCGGCAACTGTTTGGCTGGTCATCTTTCAAAACTCGGTTGGACAAACATGGTGCAAATCGACAAGGGTCCGTTGCCGAACCCAGGCGGCTCGACTGGTCACGCTTCAAACTTTATTTTTCCGACTGATCACAATAAAGAAATGGCGCTGCTGACACTTGCGTCACAACAGCAATACATCGAACTTGGCATGAATAACACCTGCGGTGGCATCGAAGTTGCCCGCAATCCAGAGCGACTCGAAGAATTCAATCGTCGAATGACTTCAGCGAAATCTTGGGGCATCGACGCAAAACTTTTGTCGCCAGCCGAAGTGAAAGAACTTGTGCCGTTTATCAACGAAGAAATCATTCTGGGCGGCTACTACACGCCGAGCGTTTCTGTTGTCGACTCGTTGCAAACTGGCACACTCATGCGTGAGAGCGCCGTCAAAGCCGGCAATTTGAGTGTGTTCGCAAATACCGAAGTGCTAGATCTCGAAGTAGAAAACGGCACAATCAAAGCAGTCGTCACCAACAAAGGTCGCATTGAAGCAGAGTACGTAGTTGTTGCATGCGGCGTGTGGAGCCCACGAATCGCAAAAATGGCGGGTGCAAATATTCCGTTGACACCTGCAGTTCACCAAATGGCAGACGTCGGCCCGATTGACATTTTGCAAAAGTCAAACGCCGAAGTTGCATACCCAATCATTCGCGACATGGATACTTTTTGTTACGAACGACAGACTGCTGGCTCGATGGAAGTTGGCAGTTATGCTCACCGCGCAATTTTCATGCACCCAGACGACATTCCGTCAAACGAAGCATCGGCACTCTCGCCTACCGAGTTGCCACTTACGCAAGATGACTTTGATCCGCAAATGGAGCAAGCAATTGAACTTATGGAGATGCTCGGTGACGCCGAGATCAAATATGCGATCAACGGTTTGCTTTCATTGACACCAGATGCAATGCCGGTTCTTGGTGAAACAGTCGAAGTGAAAAACCTTTGGTCGGCTGCTGCAGTCTGGATCAAAGAAGGCCCGGGCATCGCCCAACTTATTGCTGAATGGATGACATACGGCTATCCGCATCTTTGCGACCCGCACTCGTCAGATATTTCGCGTTTCTACCCTCACGAAAAAACTGAGCACCATATTTATGCGCGCTGCGATGAGCACTTCAACAAAACTTACGGCATCGTTCACCCTCGCGAACAGTGGGCAACGCAACGAGACATGCGCCGAAGCCCGTTCTACCCACGCGAAGAAGCAGCCGGAGCAACATTCTTTGATGCCCGCGGCTGGGAGCGACCACAGTGGTTCGCCTCAAACGAAAAGTTGGTCAGCAAGTTCAAAGCGGCTTGTGAGTCGCGACCACACGAGTGGGATGCTCGATGGTGGTCACCGATTACGAACGCCGAGCATCTTCAAATGCGCGAATCGGTCGGCATGGTCGATCTCACAGCGTTCAACGAGTTCGATTTCACCGGACCAGGTGTAGTCAATTTCTTGCAATATGTGTGTGTCAACAATGTTGATGTGCCTGTTGGTCGTTCGGTTTACACACCGCTGCTCACCCCTGGTGGTGGGTTCCGTGGTGACCTAACAATCATGCGCCTTGCCGACCAACACTTCCGAGTAATCACCGGAGCGTTCGATGGCGGTCGTGACAAATATTGGTTCTCAAAGTTCATGCCGCAAGACGGCTCGGTGACATTCACCGACATGTCAAGCGCACTTTGCACAATTGGTGTTTGGGGACCAAACGCAGAAAAGACAATGGCCAAGGCGACGCAAAATATCAACGCCGAAGGCAAACTTGTGCCGTTTGATGTATCGCAAAAGAATTTTCCGTACGGTTCAGTTCGTGAAGTGCTTATCGATGGCGTGCCGGCAACGATGTTCAGAATCTCTTATGTCGGAGAAAACGGTTGGGAGGTCTACACAAAGATGGAGCATGGCCTTCGTCTGTGGGACTCAATTGCCAAAGCGGGCGAAGAGTTCGGCATCATCCCAGTCGGCATGGGTGTTTATGCCGTAACTGGTCGAATCGAAAAGGGCTATCGATTGATGGGCGCCGAACTCGAGAGCGAATACAACCCAGTCGAGGCGGGTCTCAATCGACCGAAAGTTAAGTCGGCTGATTTCATCGGCAAGGCTGCATACATGAAGGCTCGCGAAGAAAAGCCGTGCGCAATCATGTGCACTCTCGAAATGATCGACAACACGAGCAAGGCTGGCATCAAGCGCTATCCAACTGGTGGCAACGAGCCGATCTTGACAAAGTCTGGTGAGCGAATTGTCGATGCCAAGGGTCGTGTCTCACGCGTAACAACAGCAGGTGCTGCGCCATCACTCGGCAAATACTTGATGCTCGCCTATTTGACACCAGAACATGCTGTCGAAGGCAACGAACTTCGAGTTATGTACATGAACGAACTCTTCCCAGTGCGCGTTGCACGCGTCGGCAGTCAACCATTGTTTGACCCGACTGATGCACGCATGAAGAGCTAGTCGAAAACTAACTAGCGATGAACATTCTCGTCTGCGTCAAACGCGTGCCGGCCCCCGGCGCACGCATCAACATCACCAGCGATGGTCAGCAAGTTGATACTGCGTTTTTGGGGTTTACTGTCAGTCCGCATGAAGAATGCGCAGTCGAACAAGCAGTGCAGTTGATCGAAAAACACGGTGGCGATGTCACCGTGCTGACTCTCGGGCCAGCCGAGGCCGAAGAGCAACTGAGAACCGCTGTCAGCGTTGGTGCAACCAAAGCAATTCTCGTACCAATCGACACGACAGATTGGGATCCACAAAAAACTGCTCAGGCGATCGCCAAAGTAATTGGCGATCTTGAAGCATCAAACGGAAAATACGATTTAGTTTTGTTCGGCAACGAATCTGCAGACTCTTGCGGTTATCAAGTTGGTGTTCGCGCCGCACTGAAGCTCGCTCGACCAATTGTTAATGGTGCCAAGGGCCTCGAAATTGATAATGGTGTTGCTGTTGTTCGTCGCGAAAGTGACGCCGGTGTTGAAATTTACAAGTTGAAAATGCCTGCTTGCGTCGGCATTAAAGAAGGCATCAATTTGCCGCGCTACCCGACCATGAAGGGTCGTCTTGCTTCTAAAAAGGTTGCCGTTGATCGATCAGAGGCGACGGGCGAAACTGGCGGATTAAAACTGATCACGTTGCGTCGACCGCCCGAGCGCGCCAGCAACACCATAATTCTTGGCAATGGTCCAGAGGCCGCACCCGCAGTTGTTGATCTTCTTGAAGAGTTAGGTGTCTTCAAGTGACCGTACTTGCCGTAGTCGAGCATGATCGTGGCACGATGACCAGTGCTTCTCTTGGCGTGCTCACAGCCGCGCGAAATCTTGCAAAACAAATGAACACCAAGTTCGAAGCTCTCACAATCGGCGCGAATGCCGATCGCCTAAGTGAAACTGTTGCAAATTTCGGTGCGACAACTGTGCACCAGGCTCACAACGCGATGCTCACCGACTTTGGTCCAGAAGCCTGGGGCGAGTCAATCGCGCAGGTCGTGCGCAAAATTTCGCCAAGTGTTGTCATTGGCACGGGCACCGAACGAGGTCACGAGATAATCGCCCAAGCAGCCGCTCGCCTTGACCTTCCGGCCTCGATGAACTGTTCAGAGTTTGACACAGACTTCAACGGCTCACAGCCACTGAAAGTTGTTCGCACTCGTTGGGGTGGTTCGCTGCTCGAAGAAGCACAAGTTGATGCACCAATAAAACTTGTGACACTTGCAAATCATGTAGTTGAGCCACAAGAAGAACTTTCAACTTCGCCTGCAACAATCTCGACAATCGAGGTACAACTCGACGAGAGCGTTGCTCAAAGTTTCGTACAAGACCGCGTCGAACGAGTCGCTGGTGTCACTCTTGCAACCTCACCAGTTGTAGTCAGTGGTGGTCGCGGTGTTGGTTCGGCTGAAGCGTTCGCACCTCTCGAAGAACTTGCGTCGTTGCTTAACGGCGTCGTTGGTTGTTCGCGCGCGGTCACGAATAACGGCTGGCGCAACCACACCGACCAAGTCGGTCAGACCGGCACGAGAATCGCGCCAGATATCTACATCGCATGCGGCATCTCAGGCGCCATTCAACATTGGGTTGGGGCGATGGCGTCGAAAAATATTCTGGCTATCAACACAGACGCACAAGCGAACATTGTCACTAAGGCTGGTTACGCAGTTATTGGCGATCTACATAAAGTCGTGCCTGCAATCTCGGCAGAGATTCGCCGCCGCCAAAATAAATAGACTTCAAAAACCCTAAAACCCGACAAAATGCTCGGGATTAGACCGAAGAAAACTAGAGTCTTATCTCGTGACTACCGAAAGTCTTGAGCCAAACCGACGCCGTGGCCGCGCTCGCACCTCGAGCACCGAAGTCAAACTTCCAGAGCAAAAGCCTTTCAAACAACCACGCATGCGTTACGAGCCAACCAAGGTGCTCAGCGATGACGAACTCGAGTCGATTCATTTGGCAAGTCTGCGAATTCTCTCTGACTACGGCATGGACTTTCTCGACCCCGATGCCCGCGAACTAATGAAGAAAGCCGGCGCAAAAATCGAAAATGAGCGGGTGCGTTTTGATCCTGAAATGGTGCTTGAAACTATTAAGACTTGCCCAAGCGAGTTCAAACTTCATGCTCGCAATCCGGCGCACACGCTAAATATTGGCGGCAATTGGATGGCCTTCGGCTCGGTGGCCAGCACCCCGAACTTCATCGGCCTCGACGGCGTGCGCCACCCAGGCACTCGCGCCGATTTTCAAGAACTCCTCAAACTGACGCAAGTCTTCAACATCATTCACTTCAACAGCGGCTACCCCGTCGAGCCAATTGATCTACACGCATCGATTCGTCACATCGAAACCACATATGACTTACTCACGATGACCGACAAAGCAATTCATTGTTACAGCCTCGGCCGCCAACGCAACCAAGATGTGCTCGAGATGTGCCGAATTGCCAGACAGGTCGACGATGCAACTCTCGACCGCGAGCCTTCGGTGTTCAGCATCATTAACTCTTCATCACCACTGCGACTAGACACACCGATGTTGCAAGGCATTATGGAGTTCTCATCGCGCAACCAAATAATTATCATCACACCGTTTACTTTGGCCGGCGCAATGGCGCCAATCACATTGGCGGGTGCGTTATCACAACAAAACGCCGAGGCACTTGCCGGCATGGTGTTCACTCAAGTTGTGCGACCTGGTGCACCAGTTGCATACGGTGGTTTCACCAGCAATGTCGACATGCAATCGGGTGCGCCAGCATTTGGCACGCCCGAATATATGCGCACTGCGATGGCAGGCGGTCAACTTGCGCGCCGATACAAAGTGCCGTATCGCTCAAGCAATGTTTGTGCTGCAAACGCCCTTGATGCGCAGGCCGCATATGAAAGTGTGTTCTCGCTTTGGGGCGCAGTTCAGGGTGGCGTCAATTTTGTAATGCACGGCGCAGGATGGATGGAAGGTGGCCTGCATTCATCGCTTGAGAAGTTCGTTCTTGATGCCGACCTCATGGGCATGGTCGCTGCATATCTCGAGCCGATAGTTGTCGACGAAGCAACACTCGCCCACGAAGCAATCGGCGAAGTCGGGCCGGGTGGCCACTTCTTTGGTGTTCAACACACTCAAGATCGCTTTCGTGATGCTTTCTATAAACCAATGATCTCAGATTGGCGCAACTATGAAAGTTGGCAAGAAGGTGGCAGCCCGACTGCAGTCACCAAGACAACTGAACTTGCCAAAACTTGGCTCGAGGCATATCAAACGCCAGCGATCGACCCAGTAGCAAAAGAAGAGCTGCAAGCATTTGTCAAGCGTCGCGTCGCCGAAGGTGGAGTCGCCACAGATTTTTAGTGTGAAAATTAAGAAATTAAAGTAACGAAAGGCAATTGAAATGAAATCTTCAGCACGAGTTGTTGTAATCGGTGGCGGTGTAGTTGGCGCCTCGGTTCTTTACCACCTCACAAAAGCAGGCTGGACAGATGTTGTCTTGGTTGAACGCAAAGAGTTGACGGCTGGTTCAACATGGCACGCCGCAGGCGGCATGCACACACTCAACGGCGACCCCAACGTGGCTCGCTTGCAGCAATACACGGTCAATCTCTATAAAGAAATCGAAAAAGAATCTGGTCAAAACTGCGGCATTCACCTGCCAGGTGGCATTCAACTTGCAGACACACCAGAGCGACTCGACTGGCTGAAAATGGCACATGCTCGTGGCCGCTACCTCGGCATGAAAATGGAGATCATCTCGATCAAAGAAGCAAAAGTTTTGAACCCGCTGCTCGAAGAGAAATATTTTGTGGGCGCGCTGTACGACGAAGATGAAGGCAGCGTCGACCCTTATGGCGTTACGCACGCTTACGCAATTTGTGCTAAAAATCGTGGCGCTGAGGTTTACACAAACACTTGGGTCACTGCTCTCAACCACCGCCCCGACGGCACATGGGATATCATCACAGACAAAGACCACACGATTCACGCCGAACATGTCGTAAACGCCGGCGGTCTGTGGGCACGCGAAGTCGGCCGCATGTGCGGCATTGAACTTCCGGTGTTGGCAATGGAGCACCACTATTTGATGACCGAACCGATGGAAGAAGTCATTGAGTTCAACCGTGTCAACGGCAAAGAGTTGCCACACATGATCGACTTCGCCGGCGAAATTTACGCTCGCCAAGAAGGCCAAAGCATCTTGCTCGGCACCTATGAGCAAAACAATCGTCCGTGGTCACCAAAAGAAACACCATGGGACTTCGTGTTTCAATTGTTGCCTCACGACCTCGAGCGCATTGCCCCAGAACTTGAGCGCGGTTTCGCTCACTTCCCTGCTGTTGGTCGTGCGGGCATCAAAAAGTTCGTCAATGGCCCGTTCACATTTTCGCCAGACGGCAACCCGTTGGTTGGCCCGATCAAAGGCATGCCGGGCATGTGGTCGGCATGTGCAGTTATGGCTGGCCTCTCACAAGGCGGCGGCGTGGGCTTATCGCTTGCCAACTGGATGGTTCATGGCGACCCAGGCGCAGACATCTGGGGTATGGATGTCGCTCGCTACGGCGACTTCGCCACGCTCGAATTTACAAACGCAAAAGTGCGCGAGAACTATTCGCGTCGCTTTCGCATCACGTTTCCGAACGAAGAACTTGCAGCAGCACGACCTTTGCACACGACACCGATTTACGATCGTCTGCTTGACCACAATGCCGTCATGGGTGCAGGCTTCGGCCTCGAACATCCGTTGTGGTTTCAAGACAAAGACAAAGAACCGATCGAAGATGTCACCTTCTACCGATCGAATGCGTTCAAAAACGTCGGCGAAGAGTCGCGGGCAGTTCGCGAACGTGTCGGCTTTTCTGAGGCATCAAACTTCGCCAAATATAAAGTCAGTGGCGCGGGCTCAGCAGCATGGCTACAAAGCTTGTTCACCAACGCCCTGCCAAAAATTGGCCGCACAGTTCTCACTGCGATGCTCAACCCCGAAGGCAAAATAGTCGGAGAGTTCTCGATCTCGCGCATCGGCGAAGAAGAGTTCTTTTTGTTCGGATCTCAAGCCGCCGAAATTCACCATCCGCGCTGGTTCTTGGCACACTTGCCGAAGAACTCGCAGATTCGCTTCGAAACCTTGGCGCTCTCAATGGTCGGTCTCACTGTTGCAGGTCCGCGATCGCGTGATGTTTTGCAAAAGCTCACCAGCACTTCGTTGGCGACAAAAGATTTTCCTTTCATGAGTTTTCGCCGAGTCAACATCGGCAACGCTCCTGTCTGGTTGTCACGCATGACATACACCGGAGACCTCGGCTATGAGATCTGGATCGCCCCCGAATATCAGCGCTATCTGTTCGATCTAATTTGGGACGCGGGCAAAGAGTTCGACATGCGCCTGTTTGGTTTCAGGGCTCTCATCACAATGCGCCTCGAAAAAAACTTCGGCACCTGGTTCAGAGAATATCGACCGATCTACACGCCTCTCGAAGCAGGCATGGAGCGCGCGATGAAGTTCGACCACGAATTCATTGGTCGTGCTGCAGTCGAGGCTGAAATGAAAACAGGCCCCGCTCGCAAACTCGTGATGTTCACTGTTGATGTCGACAAAGAACGACCGGCAGATGTCATCGGTGACGAGCCGGTGTTTCACGGTGGCAAAGTCGTCGGCTGGATAACCAGTGGCGGCTACGCCCACTACAGCGGTGTGTCGCTGGCATTGGGCTATATACCTGCCGAACTGGCCAAGCCAGGTACGACAGGTTTCGAAATTGAAATCATCGGCAACATGCGACCTGCATCTCTGCAACTCGAACCTGTGCTCGACCCATCAGGTTCGCGCATGCGCGCCTAAATTAAAAAACTAACTTTGTAGTTGCTTGAGTTTTGCCATCGGCACGTGGCAACGCATGAAGTGACCGGGTTCAACTTCAGTCAAGTTCGGCTCTTCAGTTTCGCAAAGAGTCTCGTAGCCCGAGCCGACTTTGCGCGGGCAGCGCGGGTTCAACACACAACCACTTGGCGGATTACTCGGGCTTGGCACGACGCCAGTCAGCGGTATTCGCTTTCGTGTCGACCCGTCGATATTCGGCACTGATGACAACAGCGCCTCGGTATATGGATGGAAAGGCCCAGTGAACACACGCTGCGAACTTCCAAACTCGACTACACGACCAAGATAAAGCACTGCAATTTTGTCAGAGATATATCGCACTACGCCTAAGTCATGTGAAATGAAGATGAAACTTGTTTGATCTTTCTTCTGCAAGTCGACCAACAAATTCAAAATTGCAGCCTGAACCGAAACGTCAAGGGCCGAAGTTGGCTCGTCGCACACAACAATTTGTGGTGCGCCGGCAAACGCGCGAGCAATAGCCACACGCTGTTTCAAACCACCAGATAGTTGCACCGGTCGCACACTGTGAAGCGATGCATCGACACGCATACCCGAAAGCAGTTCGTGCGCACGCTCTAGCGCTGCAGCCAAACTAAATTTGCGCAACCGCTCAACTGCTCGGCTCACGATTCGTGTCACGCTATGCCGACGATTTAGTGCCTGATCTGGGTTCTGAAACACGATCTGCATTGCGCCGACATCGGCAACATCGCGACGATTCAAAGTTTTTGCAAGACCTTTGCCATCGAGCGTTACGACACCACCCTCTTCAGGCGGTGTTAAACCAAGCACAAGTTTGGCGATTGTTGTTTTGCCCGAGCCTGACTCGCCGACAAGACCAAGAGTTTCGCCAACGCCGAGCGTGAATGACACATCGTTAATCACGCGAACTTTGTGACCGTCTTGATTGAAGACTTTCGACAAATGACTGATGTTCAGTAATGTGTCGCCGACTTGAGCTTTATGGCCTGTCGATTGTGGTGCGTACTCAATTTGCTCAATCGAACGTGGCATCGAACCAGCTTTTTCGCTGTGAAAGCATCGTGCGACATGCAAACCATTAATCGTCACCATCTCGGGCAATTGTGTTCGGCATTTATCATCAGCCAATGAGCAACGAGCGGCAAAAACACAGCCATCAAAGTTCGTGCCAAGTGCTGGCGGCGTACCCGGAATCGTGTCTAAACGATCGGTGCTCTTGTGCAAACCACCACGCGGTATGCATCGCAGCAAACCAACTGTGTACGGGTGACTCGGGTTCGAGAACAATTCAGCTGTGGCACCTTGCTCGACAAGCGCGCCCGCATAGAGCACACCTACCCGATCGCACATATTGCGAATCACACCGAGGTTGTGACTAATAAACAAAACCGCGGTGCCCGTGTCGCGTCGCAACTCACGAACTAAGTCAAGAACCTCGGCCTCAACTGTGGCGTCAAGACCAGTCGTTGGTTCATCCATGACTAATAGTCGCGGATTAGATGCCAACGCCATTGCGATGACCACGCGCTGGGCCATACCGCCTGACAATTGATGCGCGTAGCGTCGCAGAACTCGCGCGGGGTCGGCGATCTGCACCTTGGTAAGGGCTTGCTCAGCCATCATCATTGCATCAGAATTTGAAGCGCCGTTCAGTTCGAACACTTCGGCGATCTGCTTGCCGATACGAATTGTTGGGTTCAAGGCCGTCGCAGGGTTTTGATAAACCATCGAAATCGCCGATCGACGAAGTTTTGCTACCTCATCACCATTGATATCGACTATGTCTTTGCCTTCAAAGAGAATCGAACCGTTGGTGATTTTGCCGTTGCGCGGCAGATAGCGCATTGCTGCAAAAGCAGCAGTCGACTTGCCACAGCCAGACTCGCCTACCAACCCATATGCCTCACCAGGGGCAATCGATAGCGAAACACCACGAAGAACCTGTCGGTCGATACCGCGCACGGTGTAGGCAACTTCGAGGTTGCGCAATTCAAGTGTTGGCGTTGTGGTCATAACTCAAAGACCTCTAACAAAGCATCGGAGATCAAGTTGATGCTTACAGCAACTGACGCGATGGCCAGCGACGGAAACAGAGTCGGCCACCAAACGTTTGTAAAAATCAGCGACCAAGTGTCTGCAACTTGGGTGCCCCAGTCAGGCGAACCAGCTTCGAGACCTGCGCCCAAAAACGAGAGCGTCGCGACTGCGAAAATTGCGTATCCGAGTCGTACTGTAAATTCGACGATCAATGTTGGCAACACGTTTGGTAGAACTTCTCGAAACAAAATGTGTGCGGTCTTTTCAGTGCGCAACTTTGCCGCTGCGACATACTCGAGTTCTGATTCACCCAAAACTGCGGCACGAACTGTGCGTGCCACATTTGGCATAAAGATGAACCCAATGATCAAAATGGTGATGATCGAAGATGATCGACCGATCGCTGCGACTGCCAACAGCGCAATGATGATCACCGGAATTGCCGAGATCGCCTCGAGAATACGCATTAACACCATGTCGAATTTGCCCTTGAGATAACCGGCTGCCAAGCCGAGAGATGCACCGAGAAAAGCGCCCAAGAGCGTTGCAAGAAACGAAATCACGATGATGATTCTCGAGCCAACAATTACGCGCGAGTAAACATCTCGCCCGTTACTGTCGGTGCCAAACCAATATTTGCCAGACGGCGCAGAGTTGATGTACTCGTAGTCCATGAAGTCTTGGTCGTAGCGGGCAATAAGCTTGCCAAAAATTGCGCTGAACACCCAGAAGCCCAAGATCGCAGCACCGACAATAAACGCTTTGTTCTTTCTTAGAACGGCTAGGCGTTCACTGAGAACTGTTTGTTGCGCTTGCTTCGATGATTCGTCGGTCATTCTGTCACCTTTTGTCGAATTCGCGGGTTAAGAACTGCAAACAAAATGTCGGCGATCAATTGAAAGACGACGATCACAACACCTGTCAAAAACACCGCAGTCTGCAATAACGGAAAGTCTCGTGCAACGACAGCATCAAGCAGAATGTTGCCAAAACCCGGGTAGTTGAATACACGCTCAATGGCGATCAAACCACCCGCAAGATATGGCACCTGTGTTGCGATAACAGCAATCGTCGGCAAAAGTGCATTGCGCAGAACGTGCTTAAACACCGCTGTTTTTCTAGACAAACCCTTAAGCACTGCCGTGCGCATGTAATCAGAGTCAAGTGCCTCGATGACACCCGCTCGGGTAATTCGAGAAATGTAGCCAAACAATACAAACAGCAGAGCAATCGACGGCAAAATCAAGTGGAAAACGCTGCTGATTAGATTCGGGTTCTCTTCATCAGGAAACGCCGAAACCGGAAAAACTTGAATCGCTACACCAAACACAAGAATCAACACAACTGCCCATACAAATTCTGGAATCACAGCAGCCGACAAACCACCGACTGTCAAAGCGCGGTCTACTTTCTTGCCACGGTTCATTGCCGCAGCGATGCCACCCAAAATGCTGATCGGCGCGATCAACAACAGCGCAACAATTGCCAATTGAGCAGACTTGCTGGCTGCCGGGGCCAAAAGCTCGGAGACAGGCATTTCATACTGCAAAGATGTGCCGAGATCGCCAGTCATTACTCCGCCCATCCAGCGGCTGTATTGCACTACAAGCGGCTTATCAAAACCTTTTTCTTTGTTCCAAATCTCGAACGCTTCAGGAGACGCATCTCTGCCAAGAGTCTGTTTGGCGATGTCACCAGGCATGATCGAGGTCATCAAAAATACGATCAACGAAACTATTACCAACGTCAAGATCGAAAGCCCGATTCGCTTGACGATGAATCTCAACATAGAACTCTTAAGTTTAGCAACGACACCTTTAACCCTCTTGACTTAAACAAAAACAAAAAGAGACCGACCTAGATCTCTAGGCCGGTCTCTTTTTTAATTCTGAAGTATGAATTCGCTATTAAGCGTTCTTACCTGAAGTCCAGTTTGCGCCTTGCTGGTTGAACTCGACACCCTTCACCTTGTTCGAAGTGACCGAAACGCGAGTCTCGTTGTAAACAATGATGATCGGTGTGTACTTAAGCGACGCTTTTTGAATCAGCGAACTCGCAGCCTTCTTCTTGGCTGGAGTAAGAGCCGACGTCCATGCATCAACTGCTCTGTCAAGCTCTGGCGCATCAAGGTAATGCGGGTTCCAGTCACCAGTTGACTTCCACTCGCGAGTGAGGTACTCGTCTGGCGTTGGACGGCCAGCCCACTCGGCGATACCGAATTCGCTAGCAAGCCATTCACCCTTGTTGGCGACCTTTGAACCTTTAACCGATGGGTAAACCGAGTAGGCGTACCAGCGTGCGCCACCACCAGCTGAACCATCAAGGTCAACAGTTATGTCGATGCCGATTTCTTTGCATGATGACTTGACAAATTGTGTGAACTTGTCGATGTCGTCACGCTTCCAACTCTGAAGAGTTACTTTGAAACCGTTCGGCACGCCTGCTTCTGCGAGAAGTGCTTTTGCGCGAGCGATATTTTTCTTGCGCTGTGGCACTGATTTGTCAACAGTTGGGAACGAGTCCATTACTGAGTCGTTTGCAACCAACGCATAGCCACCAAGAACGCCCTTGATGTAAGCGGTGCGGTCAAGTGTCAACGCGATTGCTTCGCGAACGCGCTTGTCGGTCAATTGACCGATATCGGCGCGCATGTGCATATGGAGACCACCGCAGGTTGGCACCAAAGTCTTGTAGAACTTCGACTTTGGAAGCGTGTCTGCCTCGTTGCCGTATAGCAAGTGAATCGAGTCAAGCTTGCCAGTCTTCAACGCTGGAATTGCGGCGCTCTGCGAAACGTACTGGATCTGCTCCATTGTTTCGAACGACGGAATCTGCGACTTATCGAAATAGTTCATGTTGCGCTTGAACACGGTCTTTTGGTTGACCTTGTGCGAAACAAGAATCCACTTTCCGGTGCCGTTCATTTTCTTAACCCATGACTCGTCGCCCTTGGCGCCCTTCTTGAGCATAAGCAAGCCATAGTTCGAGCTTGAGACTGCGAATGGGAAGTTGGCGTTGGCCTGTTTCAAGCTAAAGCGAACGGTTGTGGCGTTTACTTTGACACAATCTGCAACGTCTGCGAGGCGAGCCGCCGATTGCGACTTGTTTGCTGGGTCGAGGTGCGACTTGATGGTATAAACGACATCGTCTGCAGTCAGCTTCGAACCATCATGGAACTTCACGTCTGTGCGAATCGTGAATGTCCACGTCCGACCGCCGTTTGAACCCTTCCAGCTTCTAGCGACGCTTGGCTTGAGCTCACCTGATGGTGCAACATCGCAAAGCCATGAACCAACTGCGTTGAGAATACCGAGCGAACCACCTTTTGTCATCCATGGGGCGGCTGGGCCTTCTTGTGCCTGTGCGGCAAATCGAAAAACTTTTCCTGCGGCGCCAACAGATGATCCACCGATCATTTGTGCAAACGGAACTGCTACGCCGGTTACTGCTGCTGCCTGAATGAAATGACGTCGCGACAAACCGTTGGTCGAAACTTCATTTGTTGTTTGCTCAATAGTTGTCATTTGTTCCCCTTGTTTTTTGAATAATGAACTCGGTGATTTGTAATTCAACACTCGGTCCCACCAAACCGTCCTCTTACTATATGCCAAACGACACAAGCCCGCAAATCACAATCTCGTAACTTCTTTGAGTCTTCGAGTGTGTTTTGAGGTCTAATTTTAGGGTTTTCGTGCGCTCGTGAACCAGCGAATTATGCGCTGACGCGGTCTGAGGCCATCTTGGCGCCAACCTTGCCGATGCGCTCAATTCGCTTAAATAGAGCCTCTCGCGCTTTTTCGGCTTCGTCGGTTAAGCCCGTGGCTTGCTCGAGTTTCCAATGACGCATAACGACTGGCTGCAAGATCTGGTCGTGATGAATTAACAAATCATAAATTCCGACGCGAGCAATTTCGCGAGAGAGACGCTCAAAATCAGGAATGCCCGTACCAGGCATTGCGAAAGTTCGTACTGCTCGCTCGATACCAATGATCATGTTCGATGGATCAACTGCGATCGCTGCTGTTGTCAGATCGCGGTAAAACAAATAGTGCAGATTTTCGTCGTTGCCAACACGCGCCATGATCGCTTCACCAACTTCGTCGTGCATCATTTTGCCCGTATTGCGGTGAGCGATGCGCGTTGCAAGTTCTTGCATGCTCAAATAAGCGAGCGCCTCGTATAAGTCGAGTGGCGCCGGCACTTCGCCCCCGCGTACCTGTTGCATACGACCTCGCTCAAGTGCGATCGGGTCAATTGCTCGCGTCACAGTCAAATAGTCGCGAATGACAATTGAGTGTCGCCCTTCTTCGGCCGTCCAATTGCGGCCCCATTCTCCATACACACCGTCGTTGCCGAAGAGTGAGTTGATGTCTCGAAAGTAGTAAGGCAGATTATCTTCAGTCAACAAATTTACGAACAAAGAACCGCGCACTGCATCTGACATCTCGATCTCATCAGCGCCGAAGTCTGAATCGTTTTCAGACCACTGCTTGCCTGGTTCGAAATCTTTGCCCCGACTGTATGGCACCATCTCGTGTGGAAACCACTCTTTTGCGACACCAAGATGACGATTGAGCAAGTCAGCGGCAACAGGCTCGATTTCTTTTAGAAGTGTTGGCTCGTCCACAACTCAACCTTAACTCGCCAAACGATCAACAAGTCGCTGCAACGGAGTGTGATAATCGTCAAGCAGTGTCAAGTTTGCCTTACACATCTTGGCATTTTCTAGTACCGAATTAGCCGGGCGCTTAGCCGGGCGCTGCGGTCGCAAGTCTGCAGTTGCTATTGGCTGCACACGACTTGGGTCGAGTTCTGCTGCACGCAAAACATCTTGAGCAAAACCAAACCAACTAGTTGAACCTTGGTTTGTAACATGCCAAATGCCCGTTCGTGATTCTCGCGCGAAGTCAATCAAAACTGGCGCAAGGTCGCTCGTAAAGGTTGGCGAACCAATTTGATCATCAACAAATGTCAATGTCGGACTTGTGGCTACGAGTCGCAAAATTGTTTTGACCATGTTGTTGCCGTGCTCGCCACAAACCCACGAAATGCGAACTACCGAATCTTGACTTAAATCGAGTTGTTGCTCGCCCGCGAACTTGCTAGCCCCATAGACAGATTGAGGGTTTGGCAGATCGCTCTCTATATAAGGTGTCGACTTTGTGCCGTCAAAGACATAATCAGTCGATATATATATGACTCTGGCGCCAACTTGACGCGCCGCGCTAACCACGTTTGCAGTGCCATTGCTATTGATCGCCATCGCTTTTTTGGTGTCTGATTCGCATGCGTCGACCGCAGTCCATGCGGCTGCATGAATTATCGCATCGGGTGCTGAGCCAACAATTTTTTGTGCAACCAAATTTCTGTCTGTGATGTCAAGATCGGCGTGTGAAGTCGCAATCACGTCGAGCCCCGCATCTTTGGCGCCCGCAACGAGATCAGTTCCTAGTTGTCCAGCACTACCCGTGATTAAAACTCTCACTATTTTTTTGCTTTCAGCGGCTCCCACCACCAGCGATTGTCGCGATACCAATTCACAGTCGCTTCGAGAGCTTCATCTAAAGAACGTGACCGCTTCCAACCGAGTTTCGTGATCTTGGTGATGTCAACCGAGTAACGCCGATCATGACCCAATCGATCGGCTACGTATTGCACGCTCGATTCATCTTTGCCCAAGAGAGCCAGAAGTTTGTCTACAAGAACACGATTCGCGGTCTCATTGCCCGCGCCGATGTTATAAATCTCACCTGGCTTGCCGTGCTCAAGTGCGAGATGAACACCTGAACAGTGATCATCGACGTAGATCCAATCGCGTTCGTTAAGTCCGTCACCATATAGAGGTATCTTCTTGCCGTCGAGCAAATTGGTTGTAAATAACGGAATCGCTTTTTCAGGATATTGAAATGGACCAAAGTTGTTGGTGCAGCGCGTGACGACAACTGGCGTGCCGTGAGTTGAGAAATAAGACAGCGCGATCAAATCACTGCCCGCCTTTGACGCCGAGTATGGACTTCTTGGTTCGAGTGGGTCGCCTTCGCGCGACGAACCAGTTTCGACCGAGCCGTAGACCTCGTCTGTGCCAATGTGCAGCACTCGAGCGATATTCAATCTTCGAGCCGCATCGATAACGACATTCGTGCCAAAGCAATTGGTCAAAATAAAGTCTTCACTGCCAGCAATCGATCTATCGACGTGGCTCTCAGCGGCAAAGTGCACGACAGCATCGTGACCGGCCATCGCTGATTCGACATCGCCAGGTTGACAAATATTGCCCTTGACAAATTTAAATCTCGGACTGTCGTCAACATCTTTTAGAGTCGACAAGTTGCCGGCATAAGTCAGCGAGTCATACACGGTGACTTCGTGATCGGTGTTGGCAAAAACCCAACGCACGTAGTTTGAGCCGATAAACCCGGCACCACCAGTTACAAATATTTTCATTTTGCTTATGTGCGCATCGGCCAGAACGGGCGAACCTGATCTTTGATTGCATCACGAGTTGGGTTTGCTGCATCGCGCTCAGACAAGATCGGCTTGGCGATGCCCCAGTCGGCTGTTACGGCTTTGTCGTTGTATGCCAAACCTAATTCGTCTTTTGGGTTGTAGTAACTGTCGACCAAATATGTGATCGTCATGTCGGTTAGCGACGCAAAACCGTGCGCAACACCTGGCGGAATAAATATGCCTCGATGATCGTGCGTGCCATCGACCCGCGCACCAATATCGATTATTTGAGTCGCGCCGTCTGTTGGTGAGCCAACTCGCAAATCGTGCAACACCACACGACACGTGCCGATCGGTACATACCAATAGTCGGCTTGATGCAAGTGATAGTGCAAACCAACAATGCAACCCGCTTGACGATCGCCACGGTTGCCTTGCAGCATTTCGCGTCCAAGCGGAAACCACTCGCGACGATAGGTTTCAATGAAAATTCCGCGCGAGTCGCCGTGCATCTGCGGCTCAACGATTTGCACGCCTTTAATCACAGTCGACTCGGTTATCTTGGCCATTATTCAAGCTCAACTTTCGAATCGTCGCCCAACATCAAACGCAGCGCACGCGGTTGTTGCACACTGCGCATCACTTCAACATCTCGCCCAATTAGTGAATCTGTAAGTTTTGATACGCCAATAATCGAACTGCCGTCAAGAACAACCGAATGTTCCATTTCTGATTTGATTACACGGCAGTTTTTGCCGAGCGATGTATACGGCCCGATGTAACTATCTTCAACAATCGCATCTGGCCCGATGACCACTGGCCCACGAATTCGAGAATTTGAAATCTTTGCACCCTTCTCGATTGTCACTCGCCCTTGAATCTGAGACGCAGCATCAACTGCGCCATCAATTCGATGCGACATCGCATCAAGAACTAGACGGTTGCACTCGAGAAGTGGGTCTTTTTTGCCAGTGTCAATCCACCAGCCTTGCAAAACTTTATGTCGCACCGAAAGTTTGTTGTCGACCAGCCACTGAATTGCGTCTGTAATTTCAAGTTCGCCTCGCGCAGACGGCTTGATTGATCGCACCGCCTTATTGATTGTTTTGTCAAACAAATAAACGCCGACCAAAGCCAGATCTGACGGCGGGTCTTTTGGTTTTTCAACTAAACGAACCACGTGTCCGTTTTTGTCAACTTCGGCCACACCAAACTGCCGTGGGTCTTCGACATGACACAACAAGATCTGCGCCGAAGGCTTGTCTTTGGCATTGCTCGCACGTGCACTTTCAAAATCATTGACGAATTCTTCAAGACCTTGCTCGAGCATGTTGTCGCCCAAATACATAATGAAATCGTCATCACCCAAAAACTTGTCGGCGATCAACACGCAGTGCGCCAAGCCAAGAGGTTCATCTTGCGGAATATAAGTGACTTTGACACCAAACTGGGCGCCGTCGCCGACCGCAGATTTGATTTCTTCGCGCGTCGAGCCGACAATGATGCCAATCTCGCGAATGCCTGCTCGCGCCATGGCTTCAATCCCATAAAACAAGATTGGTTTGTTAGCAATCGGCACCAGTTGTTTAGCGCTCGTATGAGTAATTGGCCTTAACCGAGTGCCGGCGCCACCAGAGAGAATCAGGCCTTTCATCAGCCCTTAAGCCTAGAGCGATAGCGCGAACTAGCGTGAACTGTTATGAATCAAGCCCGCAATGCGTTTTTGCACCCGTTCGCCAAACCTACGAAAGACAATTTCATCAAACTTGTGCGCGGCAAAGGTGCTCTCGTTTGGGACGACAAAGGAAACGAACTTGTCGATGGCATGGCCAGTCTTTGGTATTGCGCAGTTGGTCACGGCCGAAAAGAAATTGCGGATGCAGTTGCCAAACAAATCGAAACTCTCGAGGCATATTCGACATTCGACCCGTTTACGAGCGAACCAGTTGAGCAACTTGCAGCGAAACTTGTTTCACTTTGCCCGATGCCAGACGCTCGAGTGTTTTTCTGTGGTAGTGGTTCAGAAGCGGTCGACTCGGCGATGAAGTTGGCGCGACTCGCCCATGTTCAAGCAGGCCGACCAGAGCGCACAGTGATTATTTCGCGAATGCGTGGCTATCACGGCACCAACTACGGCGGCACCAGCGCGCAAGGTTTACCGCTTAACAAAGTCGGTTACGGGCCACTCGTGCCAGATGTTGAGCAAGTCGCCAGTGATGATCTTGAAGCTTTGTCGGTGCTCATGACTCAACGCGGCAACACAATTGCTGCGATTCTGGCCGAGCCATTGCAGGGCGCGGGCGGTGTTTATCCTCCGTCGGCTGACTATCTCAAAGGTCTGCGCAAACTTTGCGATCAGCACGGTGCGTTTTTAATTTTCGACGAAGTGATAACTGGTTTTGCGCGACTCGGCACATGGTTCGGTGCAGATTTTTACGGCGTTAATCCAGACTTGTTGTGTTTCGCTAAAGCGGTCACATCGGGTTACCAACCTCTTGGCGGAGTTTTCGTCGGCGATGCTGTGCGCAAACCACTTGAGGCTGACCCTGATTTCTTTTTGCGCCACGGCTACACATATTCAGGTCATGCTTCGGCGTGCGTCGCTGCCCTTGTCAACCTCGAGATCATCGAACGCGAAGGTTTGCGTGATCGCGCGACCGTAATTGGCAAGCGAATCGGTGATGCACTCAAAGCACTCGCCCAAGATGGCGTCATTGATCACGCGCGTGGCGATGGCGCAGTTTGGGCCGCTGGTCTTCATGCAGCACAGAACAACGTCAAGATTCGCGATCGAATGCTTGAACTTGGTGCGATTACTCGGGCAATAAATGCCGACACAAATACTTTCTGCCCACCGCTTGTCATCACAGACTCGCAACTCGACAAACTGCTCGACGCCTTCGCCAAAGCCGCCTCCGGCAAATAAACCCCTAGTTTTTCAACTCCACAAACACATCATCAAAGAGGCTTGAAATAAGCAGAGCTCCGTCGGCATTTATATGTTGACCATCGGCGTATAGATAATTGCCCTCAGAGTCGTATCTCTTACAAACATCTTTGAGACAAAGTGCATCGGCAGGCTCAATGCGAGCAACTTTCAATCCAAACCGTTCTTCAACTTTACTTATTCGCTCATCTAAAGACTTAATAATCTCACGACGAAGCAAAAAATCACCCAAATCTCGCTCATCGCGATTCATATTTGGCACTTCGTACATCAGAACAGTTTGGACATTATTTAGCATCAGATATTCGATTGTCTCGCCATACGAAGCAGCAACTGATCTAATACGCGCTTTACTTCCCCTTGGCACAAAACTCTCATCCCTCACCCCCTCAAAATAGTGATTAACTCCGTTGGCAATAAACACAGCGACAGGCTTCTCATTTTTGATTGCGTTCAACAGATAATCTCGATTTCCATTACAAAGACGATTAACCGAACTCGTTGTCAAGAACGGACAACCTGACCTTGACCAAGTCATTACGCGAAAGCCATTTCGCTTAGCCGCGGCTATTACGCCTTCGCTAACCGAATAAGCATGTGAGTCTCCAAGCAAGAACACGAGTGGCAACGACTTATCTGAACCTTCAACACACTGCGAAATATCCGCTGGCATCCCTTG
>Ga0222713_10001024_pt1 | contig 31943 bp, 36 predicted proteins | sample C33_649DmetaG_FD_165061 | JGI IMG/M metagenome (GOLD analysis project Ga0222713, IMG submission 165061) | Estuarine water microbial communities from San Francisco Bay, California, United States - C33_649D | ecosystem: Environmental > Aquatic > Marine > Unclassified | place: USA: California... | reverse complement strand
CCGGCCCTGGCGCCGCAGGATGATGCCTATGTCAATCACGTTCATGCCGATGACCTGGCGCGCATGGTGGTTGCCGCCCTGCACCGCGGCCAGGCCAACCGCAGTTACAACGCCAGCGACGATGCGCCGCAGAAAATGGGTGATTACTTTGATCTGGTTGCCGACCGGTTTCGTCTGCCGAGGCCGCCGCGCGTGGCCCGCGCGGAGGCGCGCTCGGTGCTGCCGGAAAATCTGTTGTCGTTCATGAATGAATCGAGGCGTCTGGTCAATTCGCGGATCAAACAGGAGTTGCGAGTGCGGTTGCGCTACCCGACGGTGAATGAGGGTCTGGCTGCGGCTTCTGTTCAGGATGCCGGGCATGTCCGCTGACACTGATCAGGTTCTCCTGGTCGTGTCTACCCTGCCGGATGAGGACTCGGCCAAAGAACTGGCGTCTGCCCTGGTCGAGTCACGGCTGGCGGCCTGCGTCAACGTGCTGGCACCCTGCGCATCCGTTTATCGCTGGCAGGGTGCCGTAGAAAATGCGACAGAAATCCCGGTCATCATCAAGACGACAGCGAAACAGTATGCCGAACTTGAATCCATGCTCCGCGCCCGCCATCCCTACGAACTTCCGGAAATCTTGGCGGTCCGAGTCTCACACGGACTGCCCGACTATCTGGATTGGGTAGTTGCCCAGACCACCTGAACCCTACCTTCCGAGCCTCATCATGATCCTGCGCTGGCTGGCTTTCCTGTTGCTGCTGTGTGGCGGAGCATTGCAGCATGCCGCCGGGCAGGACCTGCTGGAGCCGGAGAAGGCCTTCGTATTCAGTGCCCGGGTCGCCGCGCCGGACGCAATCGAAGTGAACTACCGGATCGCCAAGGGTTATTACATGTACCGGGACAAGTTCAGTTTCACACTGGAGCCCCAGGCCCTGGCCGCAGGAAATGCGCAGCTGCCCCCCGGAAAGGTCAAGAAAGACGAGTTTTTCGGGGAAACGCAGGTATACCGCAATGAGGTGCGCATCATCCTTCCGCTTCGCAGCACGGAATGGCCGGAGCGGGCGGTGCTGACGGCTGTGTCCCAAGGTTGCGCTGATGTCGGTGTCTGTTACGTGCCAGTGGAGCAGAAAGCGGAACTGCGCCTGGCGTCGGCCGGTAGCACGGGAGGCATGTCCCTGCCATCTTCATTGTCCGGTGATTTGCCCCGCGCGGGTGGCGCGACCAAAGGGGAAGACGGGCTGATCGCGGAATTGTTTCATGGTGAATTCTGGCTGTTGATCGTCAGCTTCTTTGGTTTCGGTCTGCTGCTTTCCTTTACGCCCTGCGTGTTGCCGATGGTGCCCATACTCTCCGGAATCATTGTCGGTCATGGGCAGAAAATGACCCGCATGCACGGCACGTTGCTGTCCCTGGCGTATGTGCTGGGTATGGCCATTACCTACGCGCTGGCCGGCGTGGCGGCCGGGATGTCCGGTGCCATGCTTTCGGCAACGCTGCAAAACCCCTGGGTGCTGGGTGCGTTCGCGGCGGTGTTCGTGGTCCTCGCGCTGTCGATGTTCGGGTTCTATGAGTTGCAGCTGCCGGCGGTGCTGCAGTCAAGGCTGGCGGGTGCCAGCAGCCGCCTGCACGGCGGGCATTTCACCGGGGTGTTTGCCATGGGCGTGCTGTCGGCGCTGATCGTGGGCCCGTGCGTTGCAGCGCCCCTGGCCGGGGCGTTGCTCTATATTTCCCAAAGCGGCGACGGCACGCTGGGTGGCGCCGCCTTGTTCGCGATGGGGCTGGGCATGGGCGCTCCGCTGCTGGCGGTTGGGGCTTCCGCAGGCGCACTGCTGCCGAAGGCGGGGGCATGGATGGAAACCGTCAAGCGCTTTTTTGGCGTGATGCTGCTGGCGGTGGCCATTTACCTGGTGTCACCGGTGATCCCGGTCGCGGCCCAGATGCTGGCATGGGCGGCTTTGCTGATCCTGACCGCAATCTATCTGCGCGTGCTGGATCCATTACCCCATGCTGCGCGCGGGTTCGAGCGCTTGGGCAAGGGAATCGGCGTGATCGCGCTGATTGCCGGCATTGCCTATGTGATTGGCGCACTGTCGGGAGGGCGAGACGTGTTGCAGCCGTTGTCCGGATTGCGCGGAACATCCGCCAGCCAGCCCGAATCTGGGATCGTTTTCCAGCGCGTTAGCAGCAGCGCCGAACTCGATTCCGCCATAGCTGCGGCGAAGGGTAAGACGGTCATGCTCGATTTCTACGCAGACTGGTGCGTCAGCTGCAAGGAAATGGAGCGCTATACCTTTACCGACCCCGGAGTGCAGAGGCGAATGACGGCCATGGTCAAGTTGCAGGCTGATGTGACTGCAAACAGCGCCGAACACCAGGCGTTGCTGAAACGTTTCCGGCTGTTCGGTCCCCCGGGCATTGTCTTTTTTGATTCCGGCGGACGTGAAATCCAAGGATTGCGGGTTATCGGCTTCCAGCCCGCAGAAAAATTTTCCGCCGTCCTTGACCAGGCGCTGAGCGCGAGGTGAAAACCTCGCGGCGGGCACTGCTCTATTCCGGGGTCGGCGTGATGGCGCTGGCAGCAGGGGGGATGCTGTCCTGGTTCCGACGCAACGAAGAGGGCGTCCCGTCGCCAACCGCGGTTACCGCCCTGGTCGGCAACCGCAATCTGACCGACCTTGAAGGACGACCGCGCGCCCTGACTGATTTCCAGGGTAAAACTCTGGTCATTAATTTCTGGGCTACCTGGTGCGCGCCGTGCCGGGAAGAAATCCCGCTTTTCGTCCGGTTGCAAAAAGAATATGCGATCAAAAACGTTCAATTTGTCGGCATTTCCATTGATCAGGTCGATAAAATCCGTGATTTCGCAAAAGAGTTTGGTATTAATTATCCCTTGTTGATCGGCGGGCTGGACGCGGTGGAAATGTCGCGGAAAGTGGGTAACAAAGCCGGGGTGCTGCCGTTTACCCTGTTGGTCGGCCGCGACGGACGGACTGCGATCAGCCTGGTCGGGAGTATTACCGAGCAGGATATGCGCCGGCGGCTGGAATTACTGCTAAAGTGACGCTTTCGGGGTGGGCAAACAAGCGTATTTTCAACCCCGCCCGGATATCCAGAAGGCCTTATTTTGCGGTTAAAAAACACGATCTTCTGTTAAAATAAGCATATATCCAGTTAATATCATTTTCGCGAATTCCCCGTTAGATGGCCGCAACGCAGTGGTTACACGGATATCCCGGCCGCGGGGATCCGGGTGGCAAAACAAAAAATAAAAGCCTTTAAAATCAGCAAACTCGCATTTAATGGTTATTAAAACAAGATAAATTCTGTTATCTTGCTCAGATCGACTTATTGCGGCAATCGCTAACCTGGCAGATCAAACAAATGTCGCGCCCCGCCCAATTCCTGTTGCTCAACGGTCCCAATCTCAACTTGCTGGGTACCCGCGAGCCCGGCATCTATGGGGCCACCACGCTGGCTGAAATCGAAAAAAACCTGCAGCAAAGGGCCGCCGCCGCCGGGGTGACACTGAACACCTTTCAGAGCAACGCCGAAAGCGAGTTGGTGGAACGGGTCCAGCGTGCCGCCAAGGACGGGACGACCTTCATCCTGATCAATCCCGCGGCCTTTACGCATACCAGCGTGGCCCTGCGTGATGCATTGGCCGCTGTGGCCATCCCGTTCGTGGAAATACACCTCTCCAACGTGTTTGCCAGGGAGGCTTTCCGCCGGGAGTCCTATTTCTCGGATATTGCGGTGGGTGTCATCAGCGGTCTCGGCGCCACCGGTTATGAGCTGGCCTTCGATTACGCGCTGGGTCATGTCAAAAAGGGTTGAATCATGGATTTGCGGAAACTGAAAACGCTGATCGATCTGGTGCAACAGTCCGGGATCGCCGAACTGGAGATCACCGAAGGTGAGGAAAAGGTACGCATCAGCCGGTTCGGAACCTCGGCAGCGGCCGGCGGTGTCGTAACGGGAATACAGCCCGCAGTGATGCCCGCGACCCTTGCGCCGGTTGCCGAGGCGACCGATCCGGCAGAATCGGCTGCCGCGCCTGCAGAGCCCGAAGGCCATGCGGTGAAATCGCCGATGGTGGGGACCTTTTACCGCTCATCCGCGCCCGGCGCCAAGGCTTTTGTCGAGGTGGGCCAGTCCGTGAAGACCGGCGATACGGTATGCATCATCGAGGCGATGAAGCTGCTCAACGAAATCGAAGCCGATCGCGACGGGGTGATCAAAGCCATACTGGTCGAAAACGGCCAGCCCGTGGAATACGGGCAACCGCTTTTTGTCATTGAGTGAAGTCATACCCTGAGCGCCGGCTGCGGCAAACGGATACGGCAGCCCTAAAACATGTTTGAAAAAATTCTCATCGCCAATCGCGGGGAAATCGCGCTGCGCATACAGCGGGCGTGCCGTGAAATGGGCATCAAGACCGTGGTCGTGCATTCCGAGGTTGATGCCGAGGCCAAATACGTGCGCCTGGCGGACGAGTCAGTCTGCATCGGTCCGGCGCCTTCAGCGGCAAGTTATCTCAACGTGCCGGCGATCATTGCGGCAGCGGAAGTGACCGATGCCGAGGCGATACACCCCGGCTATGGTTTTCTCTCGGAAAACGCCGATTTCGCCGAACGCGTCGAACAGAGCGGGTTTACCTTCATCGGGCCCAAGGCTGAAACCATACGCATGATGGGCGACAAGGTCAGCGCCAAGCTGGCCATGAAAAAAGCCGGTGTTCCGGTGGTCCCGGGCATGGACGGCGCCATGCCGGAAGAACCCAAGGAAATCGTCAAGCTCGCCCGCCAGATCGGCTACCCGGTCATCGTCAAGGCCGCGGGCGGCGGCGGGGGCCGGGGCATGCGGGTCGTACATACCGAGGCGGCATTGATCAATGCGGTGCATACCACCCGTGCCGAAGCACAGGCCGCATTCGGCAATCCTTCGGTGTACATGGAAAAGTACCTCGAAAAACCGCGCCATATTGAAATCCAGGTCATTGCCGACAAGCACCGCAACGCGCTTTACCTGGGGGATCGTGACTGCTCAATGCAGCGCCGTCACCAGAAAATCATCGAAGAGGCACCGGCGCCGCTGCTGAATGCCAAGGCGCGCGCACGGATCGGCGAGCGCTGTGCCGAAGCCTGCCGCAAGATCGGGTACGAAGGCGCCGGAACCTTTGAATTCCTCTACGAGGATGGCGAATTCTATTTCATTGAAATGAATACGCGACTGCAGGTCGAGCACCCGGTAACGGAAATGGTTACCGGACTGGATGTCGTCCAGATGCAGATACGCATCGCCGCGGGGGAAAAACTGACCTTGCGCCAGAAAGACATCGTGCTGAAGGGGCATGCCATCGAATGCCGGGTCAATGCCGAGGATCCCTACAAATTCACCCCGTCGCCCGGACGCATTACTTCATTGCACATGCCCGGAGGACCCGGCATACGCGTCGATTCACATGCCTATGCCGGATACTTCGTGCCGCCCAACTACGACTCCCTGCTCGGGAAAATCATCGCCTATGGCGATACCCGGGAACAGGCGATGGCGCGACTGCACATTGCCCTTTCTGAAACCGTGATCGAGGGTATCCGTACCAACGTGCCCCTGCATCAGGAACTGGTGCAGGACACCGCCTTTCAGCGTGGCGGCACCAGCATCCATTACCTCGAAGAGCGCCTGGCCAAGCTGACCCGCGCCGAGTAGCACGGGTCGACCGGCTTCAAATCATGCCCCTGTTGTGCGTGACCCTGCAGACCGGCGAATCTTCCGTCGAAGATCTGGCTGATGCGCTGCTCGAACAGGGAGCGATTGCCGTTGATGTGCAGGATGCTGCGGCGGGAACCGATCACGAGCGGCCGATTTATGCTGAACCCGGTGAGGCGGCTGCATCGGGTTGGCGACGCAACAAGGTCAGTGCCCTGTTTGCCATTGATGCCGATCTCTACACCGCGATTCCGCGTTCGCTGCTGGCCGCCGGCCTGGAATCCACTACCGCGTTCAGCATCGAACGGGTCGAGGATGCCGACTGGGTCAGTCTGACGCAAAGTCAGTTTCAGCCCTTGCAGATCACCCGTCGCCTGTGGGTGGTTCCCAGCTGGCACACGCCACCGGATGCCGGTGCCATCAATGTGATGCTTGACCCGGGGGTTGCCTTCGGCACGGGCGCCCATCCGACAACGCGGCTGTGCCTGCGCTGGCTTGATCGTGTGGTCAGGGTGGATAGCGACGTGCTCGATTACGGTTGTGGGTCGGGGATACTGGCGATAGCTGCGATGCGGCTGGGGGCGGTGAAAGCCTGCGGCGTCGACATAGACCCGCAGGCGCTCACTGCAGCTCATGACAATGCGCGGCGCAATGGCGTGAAGGTGAGTTTCTTCAACGCTGAAGTGGCGACCATCACGCCGGCGCGCATCGTCGTGGCCAACATCCTGGCCAATCCGCTGACCGTGCTCGCACCGCTGCTGGCGCGGCTGACTCTGCCCGGCGGGCAAATTGCGCTGTCAGGCATATTGTCCGAACAGGCTGCTGCCGTGATGGAAACCTATATGCCGGATTTCGATATGAAACTGGAAGATACCGACGAGGGCTGGGCACTGCTGACCGGCATACGCAGGGGATGACCGGCAGTTTTTCAATGTCCCGTAAGCAGGTAGAGTTACGCCCATGCCGTTGATTACCCGCTGTGCGCATTGTCATACCGTGTTCCGCATCACTGCCGAGCAGTTGCAGGCGCACGGAGGCCACGTACGCTGCGGCCGCTGCATGCAGGTGTTCAACGGACTTGCTGCGTTATCGCCCGATGAGGATGTGGCGGTTGCCCCGGTAACCGTGCCTGAACCTCCTAGACCCGAGGCAGCGCCAGGCCCCGTTGAGCCCGTTTCCCGGGAAAACATCTCCGGCGCAGCGACAGAAATTTTGCCGCGGGTGCCGGAACCGCCGCAACCGATCGAGCCGGTGGAAGAGCAGGTTGCCTCAGGAAATGAAGTTTCAGTAGAACCCGTAGACCGGGATGAAATCCCGGTGGTCCCGGAACCGCCGGCCGAAGACAATCCATTTCTGCAGGATGAACCACTCCCGCCCCCCGAGAAACCGCGCAGGGTACTCGCTGTAGCTGCGCTCCTGCTGCTGGTGATCGCGCTCGCTGCACAAGCCGTTTATTTCTATCGCGGCGAAATCGCGGCGCGCTTCACGTTGGCACGCCCGTGGCTGAACGAAGCCTGCGCGCGTCTGGATTGCCGTGTGGAGTTGCCGCAGTCACCGCGATTGCTGCTGATCGAGGCATCCGATCTGCAGGCGGTGGATCCTGCAAGGCCGGACCGCATCCAGTTGACCGCGACGCTGCGTAACCATGCCAGTTATGCCGTGGGTTATCCGGCCATCGATCTGGTGCTGACCAATGCCAATGACCATACGCTGGCGCGCCGCGTTTTTCTTCCCCATGAATATCTGGGCAAAAGCCGCGATCCGGAGGGCGGTATAGCCGCCAATGCCGAACTCACGGTGAGGCTGGGGCTCGATACCGGTAATCTGGGTGCCGCCGGGTTCCGGCTGGCTGTGCTGGCGGCTCCCCCACGCTGAACATGGCGAGACTGAAAATAGTTATAATTCATTGTTTTAATTGATAAATTTGTGCATACGGAGCAGTGATGAAAACCCCTGAGGAACTGAAATACACCGCCAGCCATGAATGGGTGCGCCAAGAGACGGATGGCACGGTCACCATCGGTATTACCGATCATGCACAGGAGATGCTCGGGGACGTGGTGTTTGTCGACAATCCGGCGCCAGGCCGCAGATTCAAGCAGGGCGACGAATGTGGTGTCATCGAATCAGTCAAGGCGGCTGCCGACATTTATGCGCCGGTGTCCGGTGAAATCGTTGCCGCCAATGCCGAACTGGGCGATGCCCCGGAGAAAATCAATCAGGATCCGTACGCAGCGTGGATGTTCCGCATCAAACCCGACAATCCCGCAGAATTCGCCGCATTGCTTGATGCGGCGGCGTATTGCAAGGTTGCCGAGTCGGAAAAAGACTGAGGCGGCCTGATTCCATGAATCAGCCGCAGCAGGAGGTTAGTCCCCACAAGAGTGAAACCGGCTTCAAGCGCATCTGGAATGCGCTTTTTTATTCAGCCGAAGGTTTCCGTGCGGCTTACAGGCACGAGGAAGCATTCCGCCAGGAGGTCTGGCTTGCGGCAATACTGATTCCCGCGGCGCTGTTCATGCCGGTGAGCGGCACCGGCAAGGCGCTGATGATCGGCGCGGTGCTGCTGGTGCCGATACTCGAACTGCTGAATTCGGCAATCGAGGCCGTAGTGGACTACATATCGCTGGAACATCACCCGCTGGCGAAACGCGCCAAGGATTACGGCAGCGCCGCCGTGATGCTGTCAGTGCTCAACCTGGAGCTGATCTGGGGCCTGGTGCTTTTCGGCTGATCTTCCAGGCAGTAATAAAGCCGTTTATTTTTTCAGCGAGTCGCGGATTTCGCGCAGCAGCACGATGTCCTCGGGCGGCGCTGCAGGAGCGGCCGGCGCTTCCGCTTCCTTGCGCTTGAGACGGTTGATGGCGCGTATCAGCAGGAATACCGCAAATGCAACGATGATGAAGCTGATGCAGGTGTTGATGAACATGCCGTAATTGAAGGTCACGGCGCCGGCCTTTTGTGCGGCGTCCACGGTCAGGTAGGGGCCTGCGGTCTTGCCCTCGCGCATGACCCAGAACAGGTTCGAAAAATCGACCTTGCCGAGCAGCAGTCCGATCGGCGGCATGATCACGTCCTTGACCAATGACTCGACGATCTTGCCGAACGCGGCACCGATGATGATGCCGACGGCCATGTCGACGACATTGCCGCGCATTGCGAATTCCTTGAATTCCTTGAGCATGATTGCGCTCCCTTTCTTTTAATTCTGCCGATTATTGTCCGACCCGCCAGCGGGCGGCGCCTGGTTTCCGCCGCACATTATGTAACAACTGCGTGAGCGACACCAAGGCGTCGCTGCAGGGCGACACCCGGCAGATTGGTATAATCCGCGGTCCCTTTTGACAGACCCATTCCGATGTCCACCCTGATTTGCGGTTCCATGGCCTACGACACCATCATGGTGTTCCGCGACCGGTTCAAGAATCACATCCTCCCCGACCAGCTGCATATCCTCAATGTGGCATTCCTGGTGCCCGACATGCGCCGCGAATACGGCGGTTGTGCCGGCAACATTGCCTACACGCTTCAGATGCTGGGCGGTGACGCACGCATCATGGCGACCGTCGGCGACGATTTCGCTCCTTATGATGACCGGTTGCAGCGTCTCGGAATTGCCCAGGACCATATCCGCGGTATTTCGGGAACCTTTACCGCGCAGGCCTTTATCACCACCGACCTGGATGACAACCAGATCACCGCATTTCATCCGGGCGCGATGAATCATTCCCATGAAAACCATGTGACTGATGCCAAAGGCGTCACGCTGGGCATCGTGGCGCCGGACGGGCGCGAGGGCATGCTGCAACATGCCCGGGAATTCAATGCAGCGGGGATACCCTTCATTTTCGATCCCGGGCAGGGCCTGCCCATGTTCAGCGGCCCGGAACTGCTGGAGTTCGTGCGTCTTGCGCAATATGTCACGGTCAATGACTACGAAGCCCAGATGCTGCAGGAACGCACCGGGCAAAAGCTGGAAGAGCTGGCGAAACTAGTCGATGCCGTCGTTGTCACAATGGGAGCGCGGGGAGCCGTGGTGCATGCCGGGGGTCAACAGATCGCAATACCGAGCGTTAAACCCGAATCCGTGCTTGATCCTACCGGTTGCGGAGACGCCTTCCGTGCCGGGTTGCTCTATGGTCTGGCGGCAGGCGCGGACTGGGCGCTGACCGGCCGCTTGGCATCGTTGATGGGGTCGCTGAAGATAGCCCAGCGGGGCGGACAGAATCACCGGTTCAGCCGTGATGAAGTGGCGGACCGTTTCAAGCAGTCCTTTGGCATGAAGATGTGGTGACAGGAGGTTTCCATGAACAGGCGATTGAATGGGGTGGTGATACTTACCGTGGCTGCGCTGCTGGCCGGTTGTGCCCCTGGTCTGGGCGGCGGGGCATACAAGCGGGAAGAGGCCCGGCGTGAGCAGAACGTGCGCCTGGGCATGGTCGAAAGCGTGCGACCGGTGCAGATCGAAGGCACGCGCAGCGGCATCGGTCCGGCGGCGGGTGCGGTGATCGGCGGCGTGGCCGGCAGCTCGATCGGTCGCGGTCGCGGTTCCACCGTGGGCACCGTACTCGGTGGGGTGGCCGGTGGCGTGGCAGGACAGGCGGCTGAAGAAATGAGCACGCGCCGCACCGGTGTCGAAATTACCGTGAAGCTTGATCGCGGGGGATTGGTGGCCATCGTCCAGGAAGCCGACGAAACCTTCAAGCCCGGCGAACGGGTGCGCATCCTGTCTGACGGGCACACCTCACGGGTCACTCATTGAGGGTTCCGAGGCGCTGCATTGAATCGTTTTCCTCCGGCCCGGGTGATTTCAGACGGACCTGTGACGTGACCCTATAATCGCCGCCATGGGCGGCAGGGGCACATCGCAGGGCAGGCGCATCGCGCGCATCACCGGCCTGATTCTGCATCTGGCGCGCGGCGCGCTGACCATTGCTTTTGTTTTTCCTTTCCTGGGCACGGACCGGCGCAAGGCCGAGGTCAGACTCTGGTCAAAACGGCTGTTACGCATCATCGACGTGCGTCTCCATGTGCATGGGCAGCCGCCACAAACACCGCATGACCGGCCGGCCATGCTGGTCGCCAATCACGTGTCGTGGCTGGATATCGTCGTCATCGACGCAGTGGTGCCGGCACGTTTTGTCGCCAAGTCTGAAATTCGCGGCTGGCCGCTGATCGGCTGGATGAGCGCGCAGGCGGGAACCCTGTTCATTGAGCGTGCGCGGCGCAGGGATACCGCGCGCATTGCCCGGCAGACCTCGGATGCGCTGCTTGCCGGCGATGTCTGTGCGGTATTTCCGGAGGGGACGACAACAGATGGCAGCAAGGTGCTGTCGTTTCACAGCTCGCTGCTGCAACCGGCACTGTTGGCGGATGCCGATTTGTTTCCGGTTGCGCTGCGTTTCGAGCGCACTGACAAGTCGCTATGTACGGAAGCGGCCTTCGACGGCGACAAGACGCTGTGGCAGGCTGTCAGGGCCGTCGTCTCTCAGACGACTATCCATGCCCATGTCTGGTTTCTTGACCCGGTCCCCGTAGCCGGACTGAATCGCCGCGCGCTGGCGCTATCCACCCGGGATGTTATTGCCCGTCGCCTGACGCCCTGACTGCACTGCAGTCGCATTGGAAGAGTTTGCGGTCTTCCAGTCGCACCGCGGTCAGGCGGCGACCCCAGACGCAGCCCGAGTCGAGTCCGAGCAGGTCGTCACGCAGTTTCAGCCCCAGCGCCGCCCAGTGGCCGAACACAATGGGCGTTTCCCGGCTGGCCCGACCGGGCACGTCGAACCAGGGCAGGTAACCCGACGGCGCACCCTCGAGCCCGGTCTTGTGGCTGAATTCCATGACACCGTCCGGCGTGCAAAGTCGCAGTCGTGTCATGGCGTTGACGATGACACGCAGCCGGTCATGTCCCTGCAGCTGTTCGCTCCATGAGGTCGGCGTGTTGCCGTACATGCGTTGCAGGAATTCGGCATAACCATCGCCGCGCAGGGCCTGTTCGACCTCGCCGGCGAGGACCAGGGCTTTCTTCACCGACCACTGCGGCAGCAGTCCCGCATGCACCATCGCATGCCCCGATGCTGCATGCATCAGGCGTTGCCGGCGCAGCCAGTCGAGCAGTTCATCGCGATCGGGCGCGTTGAGTATCCCGTCCAGCGTGTCTCCGGTGTGCGGCTTGCGCACTCCGGCGGCGACCACCAGCAGATGCAGATCGTGGTTGCCGAGCACGGTGATCGCGCGTTCCCCCAGCGATCTGACGAAACGCAGCACTTCCAGCGACTGTGGGCCGCGATTGACCAGGTCGCCCACCAGCCACAGCGTGTCACGCGATGCATCGAAAGCCAGCGCCTCCAGCAGGCGCTGCATTTCGTCATAGCAGCCTTGTACGTCACCCAGTGCGTAAGTGGCCATCCGCGGACCCGCTAACAGGTTGTTGAAACAAAAAAGGCGCAGCCGGGCTGCGCCTTTTGATGATGCCCTTGTGCGCTATTTGGCGAGATCAACCAGATAATCAACGGCAGCCTTCAGGTCGCCGTCAGGCAATGATGTGCCGCCCTTGGGCGGCATCGCACCCTTGCCCTTGATGACGCTGGCATAGAGCGCGTCCTTGCCGGTTTTCAGTCGCGGCGCCCAGGCGGCCTTGTCGCCGGTCTTGGGGGCGCCGGCTACGCCAGCGGCATGGCACACCGCACAACTGGCGGTGTAGACGGCCTTGCCATTGGCAGAACCGGCGGCAGCGACGGGCGCAGCAGCAGGTGCTGCAGCGGGAGCAGGGGCCGGTGTCGCTGCGGGAGCCGAAGGCGCCGGATCTTTCCAGTTGGCACCGGCGGCGTTGGCCATGTGCACCACGGCGCGTGCAAATTCATTGTCGGTGAGATCGGGGTTGCCACCCTTCGCCGGCATTTGCCGTACGCCTTTGAGGCCGCTGGCGGTGATTTTGTCCTGACCCTGGGCGATCAGCTTGCCCCAGGCCGCCTTGTCGCCGAGCTTGGGTGCATTCAGTGCACCGGTGGAATGACAGGCCATGCAGACTGATTCGTAGACGACCTTGCCGCTGCGCTCCTCGCTGGCAGCACCGCCGGCCTTGACCACGACTTCGCCGGCGGGCTTGATGCGTTTGGCAACCGCCTCTTCGGCGGCGGCAGTTGCAGCGGACGGTTTTTTGCCACCGGTGACGATCTGCGCCAGCATCACGATGACCAGCACCGGGACGATGAATGAAAGCACCACGACAATAATCAGTTGGGTCGGGGTTTTGATTGGAGAGGAATGTTCCGGAATGTGGTGGTCGCTCATTGCATGTCCTGAGGGGCGCGCGGCAAAGCGCGGATTATATCGGCATTGCCACCCCCCGGTAAAACCCCTTGCGGGACGGCATGTTAGAATCCGCGCAGCCACGCGCCCGTAGCTCAGCTGGATAGAGTACTGCCCTCCGAAGGCAGGGGTCGGACGTTCGAATCGTCTCGGGCGCGCCAATTTCCATCACCCCGCGCCCAGTCACATTCCGGTCGCCATGCCCTCAACAGCATCCCGCGATGTAGTGATCGTTGGCGGAGGCCACAACGGCCTGACCTGCGCCTGTTATCTGGCAGCCGCCGGACTCAAGGTGCATGTTCTGGAGCGCCGCAATGTCGTTGGCGGCGCAGCGGTTACCGAGGAATTCCATCCCGGATTCCGCAATTCCACGGCGAGCTATACGGTCAGTCTGCTCAACCCGCAGGTCATTCGCGACCTCCGGCTCGCCGAACACGGCCTGCGCATCGTCGAGCGGCCGATCTCGAATTTCCTGCCGCTGCCCGACAACGGTTACCTGAAAGTCGGCGGTTCGCTGGCAGCGACGCAGGCCGAGGTTGCGCGGTTTTCGGTGAAGGACGCCGAACGGCTGCCGGACTACTACGCGATGCTCGAACGTGTCGCCGACGTGCTGCGCGCGCTGGCGCTGGAAACCCCGCCCAACGTTGGCGGCGGCATCGGCGATTTCTTCAGCGCGATCAAGACCGCGCGGCGATTCAAGAAACTCGACATGGCGGCGCGACGCGACGTGCTGGACTTGTTCACCAAAAGCGCCGGCGATCTGCTCGACAGCTGGTTCGAGTCCGCGCCGATCAAGGCCGCGTTCGGCTTTGATGCCATTGTCGGCAACTTCGCCAGCCCCTATGCGCCGGGCACCGCCTACGTGCTGCTGCATCACGTGTTCGGCGAGGTCAACGGCAAGCGCGGCAGCTGGGGCCACGCCATCGGCGGCATGGGCGCGATCACTCAGGCGATGGCAGCCGAAGCCAAAGCGCGCGGCGTGCAGATCGACACCGGCGTGGAAGTGGCCAACGTCTGCGTCGATTCACGCGGCGCGCAGGGCGTGCAACTGAAGGACGGACGCGTGATCGAAGGGCGCTGTGTCGCCGCCAACGTCAATCCCAAACTGCTGTATCTCGACCTCGTCGACCCGGTGGTGCTGGATGACGAATTCCTCCAGCGCATCCGCAACTGGAAATGCGCCTCCGCGACGTTCCGCATGAACGTGGCGCTGCGCGAACTGCCGGACTTCACCTGCCTGTCGGGCAACAAGCAGGCACCGCATCACCAGTCGGGCATCATCATGGCGCCGTCGCTGGCCTACATGGAGCAGGCCTATTTCGATGCGCGCACTTACGGCTGTTCGCGCGCGCCGGTGGTGGAAATGCTGATTCCCTCGACGGTTGACGAGTCGCTCGCGCCGCCGGGACAGCATGTCGCCAGCCTGTTCTGCCAGCACTTCAGCCCTGAACTGCCGGACGGTTTGCACTGGGATTCCATACGCGAAGATGCGGCAGATCATGTCATCGACACGGTGACCCGCCACGCACCGAATTTCAAGGAGTCGGTCATCGCGCGCAAAATCCTGTCGCCGCTCGATCTCGAACGCGAATTCGGCCTGATCGGCGGCGATATCTTCCACGGCGCGCTGACGCTGGACCAACTGTGGTCGGCGCGTCCCGTGCTCGGTTATGCCGATTACCGTTCCCCGGTCAACGGCCTTTACCTGTGCGGCGCCGGCGCGCATCCGGGCGGCGGCGTGACCGGTTTGCCCGGGCGCAATGCCGCGCGTGAGATCATCCGTGATTTCAAGCGGGGCAAATTCAAGGAACAAAATAAATGATGCGACGGGCTTTCATCGCCTGCGTCTGCGCGCTGCTGATCGCGGGCTGCGGCGGCGGCACACCGAAGCTGGCGAAACTCGGCGCCAATGATGTGGTGCTGGCCTTCGGCGACAGCCTGACCTACGGCACCGGCGCGAAAGCCGAAGAGAGCTATCCCGCGGTGCTCGGCACACTGATCGCACGCAACGTGGTGCGCGCCGGGGTGCCGGGCGAACAGACCGCGGGCGGCCTGCAGCGCCTGCCCGGCGCGCTAGACGAACACCAGCCGCGGCTGGTGATCGTCTGCCTCGGCGGCAACGACATGCTGCGCAAGCAGCCACAGCAGAACGTCGAAGCCAACCTGCGACAAATTCTTCAACTCATCAAATCCCGCGGCATCGACGCGATGCTGTTCGGGGTGCCCGCGCCGGGACTGATCACCAGCGCGCCGGAGTTTTACGAAAAACTGGCGAAGGAATTCGCCATTCCCTACGAAGGCAAGATCGTCACCAGCGTGCTCTATCAGCCCGAACTCAAGTCCGACCCCATCCATCCCAACGCCGGTGGTTACCGCAAAATGGCCGAGGCCATCGCCGCATTGCTGCGCAAGGCCGGGGCGGTCTGAGCCATGACGATGACCCGATCCGCCGCGCTGCGGTTGACGTTCACCATGTGCCTCGCCGAGGCCTTTTCGATGACCGGCTTCGCCGCCTACACCACGCTGCTGCCCCTGCTGCAGCGCGAATGGGGCATGTCGAATTCGGAGGCTGGCGCGATCAGCGGCTTCATGTTTGTCGGCTACATGATCTCGGTGCCGGTATTGTCCAGCCTGACCGATCACATCGATTCACGGCGCATCTACCTCGGCGCCTGCATCCTCGGCAGCATCGGCGCAACTTTTTTCGCGCTGTTCGGCAACGGTTTCTGGACCGCGGCGATCGCGCAATCGCTGATCGGCGCGGCGCTGGGCGGCACCTACATGCCCGGGCTCAAGGCGCTGACAGACCAGCTCGAAGGCAATGCGCAGTCACGGGCAACCGCGTTCTACACCGCGAGCTTCGGCATCGGCTCGAGCATTTCCATTGTCGTCGCCGGCAAGCTGGGCGCGACGCTGGGCTGGCAGTGGGCGTTCTGGTTCGGTGCGGTGGGGCCGCTGATTGCTGGCGCCATCGTCACCTTCATGATTCCGAAAGGCCGCGTGCGGCCGCGCGAACAGCATTCGACGGCATTGCTCGATTTCCGTCCGGTGCTGCGCAACCGCAAGACACTGCCCTACGTGATCGGCTACGCCGCGCACAACTACGAACTGTTCGGTCAGCGTTCGTGGATGGTGGCGTTCCTGGTGTTCTGCGCGTCATTGCAGTCCGAGAGCATGCCGATGCTGATCAGCGCGGCGACGCTCGCCGCGGCGATCAACCTGCTGGGTCCCGTGTTTAGCGTCACCGGCAACGAGCTGGCGATCCGCTTCGGCCGCCAGCGCATCATTTTCCTGTTCATGACGCTGTCAGGCACGCTGGCCTGTCTGATCGGCTACACCGCGTCATGGCCGTGGTATTTCGTCGTGCTGATCATGATGGTGCACTACGGCGCGATGCTCGGCGACTCCGCGGCGCTGACTTCGGGCGCGGTCGCCGCGACGCCGCCGGAAATGCGCGGCGCGATGATGGCGGTGTATTCCTTCCTCGGTTTCAGCACCGCATTCCTCGCGCCGCTGGTGTTCGGCATGACGCTGGACCTCGCCGGCGGCAACCAGAGCGTCACTGCGTGGGGCCTCGCGTTTTCCAGCATCGGCATCTTCGGCGTGCTGTCGCTGGTGGCAAGGGCGTGGTATTTACGACGTTAGAAACCATCAATAAAATCATATATTTATATGATTTTGCCCTGAGGGCATATTGTTGCTTACTTATCGCTTGCCGGTATAGAACTGCGGCCAGCGCTCCAGCACCGCCGGCGCGTCGTCCTTGTAGATGTGGCAGGAATTGATCTGGTACGGTTTTTTGCCGGTCGCCGGTTTTTTTGCGTTGTGCGCTTCGCGCGCGCGGCCGGTGGCCTGGAATGCAGTGGTGCCGAGCGGTCCCAGCAGTTCAACCAGGTGGGTGCAGCCAAGCACGCCGCCGACGCGTTCGGCAATCGCCTTGCGCCAGCCGGGGCCGATGGTGACACCGGCGAGCTTTTTGAAATTGCCGGCGATGTCGCCGCAGTTTTCATACGGCCCGCTGTCGGTGACGGCTTCGGCGGCATGGATTTTCAGATCGAGGTCGATGGTCAGGCGCAGCCACATGTGGTGCACCGGATCGCCGGGCTGGCGTTCGCGGCCACCGTCACGCCGTGAATGCACGTAGGTCTTGGTGTCGACCAGGTGGCCTTCAATGTCCCACAGACCATCCTCGCGCTCGTAGCCTTTGCATTCGATGGCGCGGGTGTGTTTCAGCGTGCGGGGGGCGGGGGCGGATAACGGCATGACACAGACTCCGGTGATTCAGGTGGTGGAATGGGCGGCGCGGCGGCTTTCGATCTGCGCCAGCACGCCGGTTTTTTCGGCATTGCTGTAGCGATGCCAGGCGCTGATTTCGGCAAGCGTGCGCCAGCAGCCGAGGCAGTAGCCGTGGCCCTGGTGCACGACGCACTCCATCACGCAGGGCGACGGCACGTCGGCTTCGAAAGCCGGGTTCATGCCGCCTTGGCGCGAATCGCGCGCGCGGCGCGCGACAGTGTCGGCCGGCCGATCACGCCGCAGATGTATTCGCCGGCGGCGATCAGCTTGTGCATGTCGACTCCGGTTTCGATGCCGAGGCCGTCGAGCAGGTAGAGTACGTCTTCGGTGGCGACGTTGCCGGTGGCGCCCTTGGCGTAGGGACAGCCGCCAAGACCGGCGATCGAGCTGTCGAAGGTGGCGACGCCGCATTCGAGCGCGGCATAGACGTTGGCCACGGCCTGGCCGTAGGTGTCATGGAAATGGCCGGCGAGGCGCTCGACCGGGATGTGCTTGGCGACGGCTTCGATGACGGCGCGGGTCTTGCCCGCGGTGCCGGTGCCGATGGTGTCGCAGATGGTGATTTCATAGCAGCCCATCGCATCCAGCGCCTTGGCTACGTGTACCACCGCGGCGGGATCGACTTCGCCTTCGTAGGGGCAGCCGAGGCACACGGAAATATCTCCGCGCACCTTCAATCCTTTGGCGATCGCGGCCTGCGCGACTTCCTCGAAACGCGCGAGGCCTTCGTCGATGCTGCAGTTGGTGTTGCGCTTGGAAAACTTTTCGGTCGCTGCGCCGAACACCACGGCTTCGTCGGCACCGGCGGCAATCGCCGCATCCAGGCCTTTCATGTTCGGCACCAGCACCGGATAGGTCACGCCGGGTTTGCGCTGGATGCCGGCCATGACTTCCCTGTTGTCGGCCATCTGCGGCACCCATTTCGGCGAGACGAACGCGGTGGCTTCGATGATGGACACGCCGGCATCCTGCAGGCGGTGGATGAGTTCGATTTTCTGCGCGGTGGAAACCGGTGCGGATTCATTCTGCAGGCCGTCGCGCGGACCGACTTCGAAGATGCGAACTTTTTTCGGCAGAGACATGGCTGTTTCCTTCTAGGACTTTTTCGCTTTCGGCGGCGAGGTCCAGGCCGGTTTGCGCTTTTCGAGGAACGCGGTCAGTCCTTCCTGTGCTTCGGGCGTCGCGCGGATCGCGGCAATGGTGCGTGCCGTGGTGTTGACGATGCCCGGACCGATCAGGCTGTGCGCACTTTTCGGGATCAGTTTCTTGATCGCATGCACGGCCTTCGGTCCGCTCGAGTAGAGCTGGCCGAGCATGGCGCCCACCCGTTCCGCGAGATCGGCTTCCTCGACGATGTCGTGCACCAGTCCGATGCGCCAGGCTTCCGCGGCATCGAATTCCTCGCCCGAGAGCATATAGCGCCGTGACTGGCGTTCGCCGATGGCGCCGATCACATAGGGGCTGATCATCGCCGGGATCACGCCGATTTTCACTTCCGACAGGCGGAAAGTCGCGGTGCGTGTGGCGATGGCGATGTCGCAGGCGGCGACGATGCCGCAGCCGCCGCCGCGCACGGCACCCTGCACTGCGGCCACCGTCGGTTTGTTCAGCGCGTACAGCGCATGGAACATGCGCGCCGATTCGCTGGCGGCGTCGTAATTCTGCTTTTTGGTGTACTGCGCGCTCTTGCGCATGTGCACGATGTCGGCGCCGGCACAGAAATTCTTGCCGGCACCGGCGATCACGACGGCGCGGATCGAGTTGTCCTTGGCGACTTTCTTGAATGTCGCGGTCAGCGCCCGCACCATCGCCGGGTCGAAGGCATTGTGCACATCCGGGCGGTTGAGCGTCAGCGTGGCATTGCCATGGTCGTCGACGCTGAGCAATACGCGGGGCGGGTCGGTTTCCGGTTTCATCGGTTTTCTTTCAGGCGTTCGAGAAGTTCCTGTTTGATGCGCGCAGGGATCCGGGTCCAGTGCACGTCGAGCAGTGCGCCCTGCAGTGCCCACAGCAGATTCAGGTTGGCGTTATAGCCGTGGGCTTTCACCAGATTATACGCATTGAGCACGCCGACCGACCTGAGGTCGTCCAGTGTATGGATGCCGACGGCGGCGAGCCATTGCCCCGAGACCGGGCCGATGTTTTTCACGATGGAGGCGCCTTGCGCGCCAGTGCCGCGCGATACAGCGCCAGCATGTCGGCATCGAAGCAGGCGAAAACGATGCGCTGGATGGAGCGCGGCGTTTTCAGGAATGTCGTGCACTCGCGCACGGCAATGTTCACGGCATCCGCTAAAGGGTAGCCATAGACTCCGCAGCTGATGGCCGGGAAGGCGATGGATTGCAGGCCGTGTTCGACAGCCAGCGCGAGACTGTTCTGATAGCACGCGGCGAGCAGCGCCGGTTCACCATCGCGGCCGCCGCGCCACACCGGGCCGACAGTGTGGATGACATGGCGTGCGCGCAGGCGATGACCGCGGGTGATCCTGGCGTCACCGGTAGGGCAGCCTTTCAGTATGCGGCACTCAGCGAGCAGTTCCGGGCCGGCGGCGCGGTGAATGGCGCCGTCGACACCGCCGCCGCCAAGCAGCGTGGTGTTGGCGGCATTGACGATGGCATCGACGTCGAGCGTGACGATATCGACCTGCTGCGCCAGCAGGGCCATGGTGAACGGATTACCAGCCGCCCTTGGTGAGCCATTCCTCGATCTGGTCGAGGCGGTCTGATCCCCAGAACGGTTCGCCGTCGACAATGAAATAGGGCGAGCCAAACACACCGCGTTCGATGGCGGCATCGACTTCGGTTTTCAGGCGCTCCTTGACGGCGGCATCGTTGAGCGCCTGGGCCACCGCGCTTTTGTCGTGACCCAGCTTGGCGGCGACGTTGGCCGTGACTTCGGGATTCGAGATGTCGCGGTCTTCGGCGAAATAGGCCCGGTACAGTGCCTGCGCCAGTTGGCGCGCAGCGGCCGGGTCCTGATTGTGCAGCCAGTAATAGGCGCGGCAGGGCGCGGTGGTGCTGATAGGAAATTTACCGGGCATGCGGAACGGGACACCCAATCGGCGCGCCGTGCGTGCCATGTCGTGCTGGGCATAGCTGCCTTTCAACGGGATCGTGGTCAGCGGCTGCTGTCCGGTCAGCTTGAACACCGCGCCCAGCAATATCGGTCGCCACACCGTGCTGCGGCCATGCCGGGCAGCGAGGTCCTCAATGCGGGTGGCGGCGATATAGCCGTAGGGGGAGGAAAAATCGAAATAAAACTCGAGGGGATTTTTCATGGATATTTTTTCTTTGGAGCGCTTACGTATACGGAATGAAACCAACCGATAAAAAAGTGTCTGATTTTGATACTAACAGTATGATTTTAAATGTATTTTAATTTCGTTTACGTTAACGTCAATTTTATTGCAATGCTACTTTTCAGCAGTCTTTGCTGTCGCCGATTCGTTCAGGAGACGCTGACATTGGGTGGCAAAAAAATTGATCTCATTGAGCATGACCTCGACATCTTCACGCTGCTGCTGGAGCTGCGACCGGTGCCGTTCAAGCTTCACCGCAAACTCTTCCAGCTTTTCCCGTTCGTCATTGGCGAGATCGTATAATTCAAACAGTTCGCGAATTTCGCTCAGGGAAAAGCCGAGCCGGATTCCGCGCAAGGCCAGTTTGAGACGCACCCGATCACGATGGCTGTAGATACGATTGATGCCCTCGCGTGACGGACTCACCAGTCCCTGATCCTCGTAATGGCGCAGCGTGCGCGTGGTGACGCCAAATTCCTTGGCCAGGTCGCTGATGGTGTAGGATTTGCTCATTGTGCTCCGCAGCAATGACGGGTAAGATAGAGCACAACAATATCATCGCATTTACGTAAACGTCAATAATCGATTTTAGCCCGATATTTCAGGTCGAAATGCAAAATGTCTGAAAAAACTGAAGAAAAAGCCGAAACCCCGACGAGCGATCTGGCAGCCCTCTACGCCGAGATTGCTGAAAAAAGCGCCGCCCTGCTGACGAAGTATTCTTCCCGCGGTGTCGGTGTCCCGGCCGCGGAAGACGAGCTGGGAATTGCCAAGGCGTTTTTCGAGGCTTGGGGACGTATGTTGTCCGATCCACTGCGGCTGGCCGAAATGCAGGCCCGGCTGTGGCAGGACTACCTGACGCTGTGGCAGAGCTCGATGCTGAAAATGATGGGGCAGGAAGCTGCGCCCGTTGCCCAGGCCCCGAAAACCGACCGTCGTTTCAAGCACGAGGACTGGGAAAAGAATTTTCTCTATGACTATGTCAAACAGTCCTATCTGATCACCGCCCGGCACTGGCACGAATCGCTGGGCAAGGTCGAGGGACTGGATGAAAAAACCGCGAAGAAAGTCGACTTCTATACGCGCCAGTACATCGACGCCCTGTCCCCTTCCAACTTTCTGCTGACCAATCCCGAAGTCATGCGCGAGACCGTCAGTTCCGGCGGCATGAATCTGGTCAAGGGATTGAACAATCTGCTGGAGGACCTGAACAGCGGCAACGGCGAGCAATTGCGCGTGCGGATGACCGACACCACGGCGTTCCAGCTCGGGGGAAACCTGGCCACCACCAGGGGCAAGGTGGTTTTCCAGAACGACATCATGCAGCTGATCCAGTATGAGCCTCTGACCGAGAAGGTTTATGCGACACCGCTGCTGATCATTCCGCCCTGGATCAACAAGTACTACATCCTCGACATGCGCGAAAACAATTCTTTCGTGCGCTGGGCGGTCGAGCAGGGTCACACCGTGTTTGTGATTTCCTGGGTCAACCCGGACGAGAAGCTGTCGCACAAACGCTTCGACGATTACCTGACCGAAGGCTCGGTCAAGGCGCTTGAGGTGGTGCGCGAGATCAGCGGTGAGCCGAAAGCCAATGTCATCGGCTATTGCCTGGGCGGCACGTTACTCGCGTGCACCATGGCCTGGCTCGCGGCCAAGGAGCAGGACTGCATTGCCAGCGCGACCTTTTTCGTGACCATGATTGATTTCGAGCGGCCCGGCGAACTGGAAGTGTTCATCGACGAGCAGCAGGTGGGGGCACTGGAGAAGAAGATGCAGAAGCGGGGCTATCTCGAAGGCTCGGAGATGGCGACCACCTTCAACATGCTGCGCGCCAACGACCTGATCTGGTCCTTTGTCGTCAACAATTACCTGCTGGGCAAGGATCCGTTTCCGTTCGACCTGCTGTACTGGAACGGCGATTCCACCCGCATGCCCGCGGCGATGCACAGCTTTTACCTGCGCAACATGTACCTGAAGAACCAGTTGCGCGAAGCGGGCGCCATTACGCTGGCCGGCGTACCCATCGACATAACCAGCCCGAAGACCCCGTCTTATTTCATTTCCACCGTGGAAGATCATATTGCGCCGTGGAAATCGACTTATGCTGGGGCGCGTCTTTTGCAGGGTCCCGTGCGTTTCGTGCTCGGTGGTTCCGGGCACATCGCGGGCATCATCAATCCCCCGGCAGCCAACAAGTACTGCTACTGGACGAATGACAAGCTGTCTACCGATCCCGATGCCTGGCTGGCGAAGGCGAAACAGCATTCAGGCTCGTGGTGGACCGATTGGGCGGAGTGGGCGGGCGGCCATGCCGGAAGCATGATCGCAAAGCGCAAGCCGGGTTCGCGCAAGCACCCGCCGCTGGAAGATGCGCCCGGGTCCTACGTGCAGCAGCGCATCGGCAAATAGGGGCGCGCACTTGCCGTCATCGCGGAGGAGGACCTGATGGCTTATCAGAATCTGCTGCTGGACCAGCCCGAACCGGGCATTTATCTGCTGACGGTCAATCGCCCCCAGTCCCTGAATGCGCTCAATGCGCAGACACTTGAGGAACTGGAACGGGCGACGCAGGATCTGGCCACCAATACAGCGGCCCGTGTGCTGCTCATCACTGGCTACGGGGAAAAGGCTTTCGTTGCCGGCGCAGACATTGCCGAAATGCTGCCGTTATCCGGGGAGCAGGCGCGGGCATTTTCTGAACTCGGCATGCGTGTCATGCATGGGCTGGAGGCACTCCCGTTTCCGGTGATTGCCCTGGTCAACGGCTATGCGCTGGGCGGCGGTTGCGAATTGGCAATGGCCTGTGACTGGATCATCGCCTCGGAACGTGCGGTCTTCGGCCAGCCTGAAGTCAATCTCGGCATACCGCCGGGTTTCGGCGGCACACAGCGACTGGCGAGGTTGGTCGGCCCGGCACGGGCGCTGGAGCTGGTGACCACGGCCCGCCAGATCACTGCCGCGGAAGCATTGAACATCGGGCTGGTGAACCAGGTGTCACCCGCGGATGCCCTGCGTGATGCAGGTTTCTCAATGGCAAGAACCATTGCCGCCAAGGGACCCGTGGCAGTGCGACTGGCCAAGCAGGCCGTCTACGGCGGACTGGACCGGCCTTTGGTCGAGGCCTGTCGCATCGAGACCGGCGCTTTTGCGCAGGCCTTTGCGACCGAGGACCGCCAAGAGGGCATGCGCGCATTTCTTGAAAAGCGTCCGCCCCGGTTTACCGGGCGCTGAAGTCCCCAAGGGGCTCCCGGTGCGGAGGATGTTGCGGTGCGTCAGCCGATGCGCCGGGCACTAAATGTAGACGTTATAATTATTCATCCCAACGCGACTGCAGATCAGGCACCATAAGTGCCGGAATTGACGCGAAAAACCGCCTCAAAAAGGTACTCGACATGGATTTGAACGACATCCAGCGTGATCTGGATCCCGAAGAAACCCGAGAGTGGCTGGAAGCCCTGAAATCCGTGCTTGAGCGCGAAGGCGCCGAGCGCGCCAATTTTTTACTTGACCGCCTGGTCAACGAGGCGCGCCGTGCGGGTGCTTACATTCCCTATAACGCCAATACGGCATACATCAACACCATTCCGCCGGAGCGCGAGGAACGCTCCCCCGGCGATTCCGAAATCGAGCACAAGATCCGCTCGCTGGTGCGCTGGAACGCGATGGCCACCGTCATCCGCGCCAACAAGGAATCGTCCGAGCTTGGCGGACATATCGCCAGCTTTGCGTCGGCGGCGACGCTGTATGACGTCGGCTTCAACCATTTTTTTCGCGCCGCCAACGAAAAATTTCTCGGTGACCTGGTCTATATCCAGGGACATTCGGCCCCGGGTGTTTACGCCCGCGCATTTCTAGAAGGTCGCATTACCGAAGAGCAGCTGAGCAATTTCCGCCAGGAAGTCGACGGCAAGGGGCTTTCTTCCTATCCCCATCCCTGGTTGATGCCTGATTTCTGGCAGTTTCCCACGGTGTCGATGGGTCTGGGGCCGCTGATGGCCATTTACCAGGCGCGTTTCATGCGGTACCTGAAAGACCGCGGACTGATCGAAGGGCAGGGCCGCAAGGTCTGGGCGTTCATGGGCGACGGCGAGATGGACGAGCCGGAATCACTGGGCGCGATCTCGCTGGCGGGCCGGGAAAAACTCGACAACCTGATTTTTGTCATCAACTGCAACCTGCAGCGGCTCGATGGTCCGGTGCGCGGCAACGGCAAGATCATCCAGGAACTGGAGGCCCATTTTCGCGGTGCCGGATGGAACGTGATCAAGGTGGTCTGGGGCTCGTACTGGGACCCGCTGCTGCTGAAGGACAAGACCGGGATATTGCTCAAGCGCATGGAAGAATGCGTGGACGGCGAATACCAGGCGTTCAAGTCGCACGACGGCGCGTTCGTGCGCAAGCATTTCTTCGGCAAATATCCGGAACTGGCCGCGCTGGTTTCCAACATGTCCGATGACGATATCTGGCGGTTGAACCGGGGTGGTCACGATCCTCACAAGATGTATGCGGCCTATGCGGCGGCGATGAAGCATACAGGCCAGCCGACGGTGATCCTCGCCAAGACCGTCAAGGGCTACGGCATGGGTGAATCCGGCGAGGGCCAGAACATCACCCATCAGCAGAAAAAAATGGGAACGGCCTCGATCCGCGCTTTCCGCGACCGTTTTGATGTGCCGATTCCCGACGACAAGCTGGAAGAAGTGCCTTTCTACCGGCCCCCAGAAGATTCCCCGGAAATGCAGTACCTGCGCAGTCGCGTCGAAGCCATGGGCGGTTCGCTGCCGGCGCGCAAACGCAAGATCGAATCGCTGGAAGTGCCGCCGCTGTCGGCTTTCGAGGCGCAGTTGAAGAGCAGCGAGGATCGCGAGTTCTCGACGACCATGGCCTTCGTGCGGATACTCAACACCATCATCCGCGACAAGAAAATCGGCAAGCGGGTGGTGCCCATCGTTCCCGACGAATCCCGGACTTTCGGCATGGAAGGCATGTTCCGCCAGCTGGGCATCTATTCGCATGTCGGCCAGCTCTACACGCCGCAGGATGCCGACCAGCTGATGTTCTACAAGGAAAGCCAGGGCGGACAGATCCTGCAGGAAGGCATTAACGAAGCGGGCGCGATGTCGTCATGGATCGCCGCGGCCACTTCCTACGCCAACAACGCGCAGATGATGATCCCGTTCTACATCTTCTACTCGATGTTCGGCTTCCAGCGCATCGGTGACCTGGCGTGGGCGGCGGGGGATCTGCGTGCGCGCGGTTTCCTGCTCGGCGGCACGGCCGGCCGCACCACGCTGAACGGCGAAGGCCTGCAGCACGAGGACGGACACAGCCACATCATGGCATCGACGATCCCGAACTGCGTGACCTACGACCCGACCTTCGCCTATGAAGTCGCGGTGATCATCCAGGACGGCATGCGGCGGATGTACCAGGAACAGGAGGACGTGTTCTATTACATCACCGTGATGAACGAGAACTACACGCACCCGGCGATGCCGGAGGGCGTGGAAAAGAACATCCTCAAGGGCATGTATCTGTTCTCTGAAGGCAAGGCCAAAAAGAACCAGCCCAAGGTGCAACTGCTCGGCAGCGGCACCATCCTGCGCGAGGTTATCGCCGGCGCCGAACTGCTGGAGAAGGATTTCGGCATCGCCGCCGACATCTGGAGCGTGACCAGCTTCAACGAACTGCGCCGCGACGGCCTTGATGTCCAGCGCTGGAACCTGCTGCATCCCGACCAGGAACCGCGGCAAAGCCACATTGAGCAGTGCCTGAAGGACCGCCCAGGTCCGGTGGTGGCCGCGACCGATTACATGAAGCTGTTCGCCGACCAGGTACGCGCGTTCCTGCCCACCCACAATTTCATCACGCTGGGTACCGACGGTTTCGGGCGCTCCGACACCCGCCGCAAGCTGCGCCAGTTCTTTGAGGTGGATCGCCATTATGTCGCGGTGGCGGCAATGAAGGCGCTGGCCGACCAGGAACTGCTGCCGCGCAAGACCGTGGCGGAAGCGGTGAAGAAATACGGCATCAATCCAGACAAACCGAACCCGGCGACGGTCTAGACGGCATACGCATATGGCAAACGCAATCGAAGTCAAAGTGCCGGATATCGGCGATTTCAAGAACATTCCGGTCATCGAAGTGCTGGTCAAGCCGGGTGATACCGTCAAGGCAGAAGATCCGCTGGTGACGCTGGAATCCGACAAGGCAACGATGGATGTGCCTTCGCCGGCGGCCGGCACGGTCAAGGAAATCAAGCTCAAGGTCGGCGACAAGGTCTCGGCCGGCGTGCTGGTGCTGACGCTGGAATCCGGCGTTGCAGCAGCAGCTCCCGCCAAGGCGGCGCCAGCCGCCGTTGCACCGGCTCCGCAGGCTCCTGCCGCGCCGGCAGCGAAGGCGGCGCCTGCGCCGGCACCTGCTCCGAAGCCTGCCCCGGCGGCAGCGGCAGCCGCAGTGGATGAAGCCGGTTTCGGCAAATCACACGCCAGCCCCTCAGTGCGGCGCTTTGCGCGCGAACTCGGTGTCGACCTTTCGAAAGTCAAAGGCACGGGCCCCAAGGACCGCATCCTGCTGGAAGACGTTCAGGGCTACGTTAAAGGCGAGCTCTCGCGTCCCCGCACCGAGGGTGGCGGTGGGCTCGGCTTCAACCTGCCGCCGCTGCAACCGGTCGACTTTGCAAAATTCGGACCGATTACCACCCAGCCGCTGTCGCGCATCAAGAAGCTGTCGGGCGGATTCCTGCATCGCAACTGGGTCAGCATTCCGCATGTCACCCAGCACGACGAAGCGGACATCACCGAGCTCGAGGCATTCCGCAAGGGACAGGCCGATGAAGCCAAGAAAAGCGGCATCAAGTTCACCATGCTGGGTTTCCTGATGAAGGCTTCGGTGGTCGCGTTGAAGCAGTTTCCCGAGTTCAATGCTTCGCTGTCACCCGATGGCGAAAACCTGGTGCTCAAAAACTATTACCACATCGGCGTTGCTGTCGATACACCGAATGGCTTGGTCGTGCCGGTGATCAGGGACGTGGACAAAAAAGGTCTGCTCGAGATTGCCAAGGATCTGCAGGACATCAGCGCGCGCATGCGCGCCGGCAAAATTTCACCGACTGACCTGCAAGGCGGCTGTTTTTCGATTTCCAGCCTGGGCGGCATCGGCGGCACGTTCTTCACGCCGATCATCAACGCACCGGAAGTGGCCATACTCGGCGTCGGCAAAGCGGTAATGAAACCGGTATGGAACGGCAAGGAATTCGCACCCAGACTGATGCTGCCGCTGTCATTGTCTTACGATCACCGCGTGATCGACGGTGCACTGGGTGCGCGCTTCAGTTCGTTCCTCGCCACCGTGCTCTCCGACATACGCCGGCTGGTGCTGTAGGTTGACGGGACACCGAGCAGCTTGCAACTGAATATCCTCTCGCTGCCAATCCGCTGATGTCTCCTATCGGCATTCTGGGCGGCACGTTCGATCCGGTGCATTTCGGACATCTGCGCCTTGCGCAGGAAGTGGCCGACCAGTTGCGCCTCGCTGAAGTGCGTTTCATTCCCAGCGGCACTCCTCCGCACCGCGCAGCTCCCGCGGCCACTGCGGAGCAGAGACTGGAGATGGTCAAACTGGCAGTGGCAGGCAATGCGCTGTTTACGGTCGACGGGCGGGAAGCTGCCAGCCAGGCGCTGGCTTACACGGTGGATACCCTGACCGCGCTGCGCTCCGAAGTCGGGGCGGCACAGTCGTTGGTGCTGCTGCTGGGTGCGGACGCATTCCTCGATCTGGCGACCTGGAATCGCTGGCACCAGCTGTTCATGCTTGCGCATATCGCGGTGGCCTATCGCCCGGGTTATCCGGTGGATACCTGGCAGTCGAGGATGCCGCAGCCGCTGGCCGCGGAATACAGTGCTCGGCTGATGCACCAGCCGTTTTCGGTGCACGTGGCGCCGGCGGGTGGCATCGTCGTGGTGCCGATTGCCGAACTGAACATCTCGGCGACCATGATCCGCGAAGCAACCCGCCGCGGCCGCAACTGCCGCTATCTGCTGCCCGATGTGATTAATCAATACATACAGGATCACGAGATATATACTGGAAAATGATGGGGCCGGAAAAAATAACCAAGATCGCCGTTGCAGCACTGGAGGACATCAAGGGCCGTGACATCGCGGTGTTCAATGTCCGCAAAATGACCGCGCTTTTTGACAAGGTCATCATTGTCAGCGGCGACTCCAATCGCCAGGTCCGTGCGCTTGCCAACAACGTTGCAGAAGCGGTGAAGCAGGCCGGGGGCAAGGTGTACGGCAGCGAAGGCGGGCAGACCGGCGAGTGGGTACTGGTCGACCTTGGTGCCGTGGTGGTGCATGTCATGCAGCCCGCGATTCGCCAGTATTACAACCTAGAGGAAATCTGGGGCGCTCCCCAGCGTCCTGTCTCACGCAAAGCTGCCGCGTCCAAAGCCCGTCGCGCGCCCAAGTGAAGCTGCTGGTCCTTGCCGTCGGAAACCGCATGCCGGACTGGGTTACCGCGGGATTCGACGAGTATGCAAAACGCATGCCGCGGGAAATGCCGCTGCAGCTGATGGAACTCAAGCCGGCCACCCGCGGCTCCAATGTCGAGCCTGCACGCTGGATGAGGACCGAAGCCGAGCGCATCCGTGCGGCACTGCCCCGCGGGGCGCTGAGCGTGGTGCTGGACGAGCACGGACGCAGCTTCCCGACCCGCAAGCTCGCAGATCACCTCGAACGCTGGCGCAATGAGAGCCGCGACATTGCGTTCGTGATCGGCGGCGCCGACGGCCTCGATCCTGATCTAAAATCCGGCGCCGACCTGCTGTGGTCGCTGTCGCCGCTGACGCTGCCGCACGGGCTGGTCCGTGTCATTCTGGCCGAGCAGCTGTACCGGGCCTCGACCATACTCGCCAATCATCCCTACCATCGCGAATGACGCAGCCCCCATATATTTATCTTGCGTCCCGCAGTCCGCGCCGTCGGGAATTGCTGCGCCAGATCGGCGTGACGTTCGAGGTCATCCTGCTGCGCGAAGCAGGGCAGCGCCGTATAGATGTCGATGAAACTCCGCGAACCGGCGAGAGTGCCGAGGAATACGTGAACAGGGTGAGCCGGGAGAAAGCGCTCGCGGCTCTCGGCGTTGTTCATGCCAGACGGCTTGCTGCGCACACGGTTCTTGCGGCTGACACCTGCGTCGTTTGTGACGAAGTCATTCTCGGCAAGCCGGCGGATGCCGCAGATGCTGCACGAATGCTGCGCATGCTCGCGGGGCGCAGCCACCGCGTGCTGACGGCCATCGTTGTTGCACAGGGCGATTCAGTCGTGTCACGGACATCGGTTTCGACGGTCTGGTTCAGGGCACTGAATGACGATGAAATCCGTCGATATGTTGCCACCGGTGAACCAAACGACAAGGCAGGTGCCTACGCCATTCAGGGCCGCGCTGCTGCCTTCATCACGAGGATCGAGGGCAGCTATTCCGGTATCATGGGATTACCCCTTGCTGAGACCGCCGAATTGCTGCGCAACCACGGCATCGTAGTGCCATGAGTGAAGACATCCTGATCAACGTAACGCCGCAGGAAACCCGCGTCGCCGTCATCGAGCATGGCGTCACGCAGGAGCTGCATATCGAGCGCGCTTCCTCCCGTGGGTTTGTCGGGAATATATACATGGGGCGGGTGGTCCGGGTTTTGCCCGGGATGCAGTCCGCATTCATCGATATCGGCGGGGAACGTGCGGCTTTTCTGCACGTTGCAGATATCTGGGGCAACAGGGCCAATGGTGAATCCGGGTCGCCCATCGAACAGCTGCTGGCAGAAGGGCAGAACCTGATGGTGCAGGTCATCAAGGATCCGATCGGCACCAAGGGTGCCCGCCTGTCGACGCAGATCAGCATTGCGGGTCGGCTGCTGGTCTACCTGCCGCAGGAGTCCCATATCGGAATTTCACAGCGGATCGAGGATGAAGAAGAGCGGGTGCATCTGCGCGAAAAACTGCAGCATCTCCTGCCTGCCGATGAAAAAGGCGGATTCATCATCCGCACGATGGCCGAGGCTGCCACAGACCGTGAACTGGTGATGGACGTCGAATACCTGCGCAAGCTCTGGCATGACATTCAGGATCAGTCGCGCACCGCCTCTCCGCTTGCGCTGCTCTACCAGGATCTGAACCTGAGTCTGCGCGTACTCCGGGATTTCGCCCATGAAGACACCGGCCGCATTCATGTCGATTCCCACGAGACTTACCAGGCCATGCACCAGTTTGCCGCGCAATTCGTGCCCAATGCACTGGCGAGGCTGACCCATTACACCGGGGAGCGGCCGCTGTTCGACCTGCACAACGTCGAAGACGATATCGAGCGCGCGCTGGCGCGCAGGGTTGATCTCAAGTCCGGCGGCTACCTGATCATCGACCAGACCGAAGCCCTGACCACCGTGGACGTCAATACCGGTGGTTTCGTCGGCGGGCGTACATTTGATGACACCATTTTCAAGACCAATCTCGAGGCGGCGCAGGTCATCGCCCGCCAGCTGCGGTTGCGCAATCTCGGCGGCATCATCATCATCGATTTCATCGACATGGATACCGAGGAACACCGCAACGCGGTGCTCAACGAGTTCCGCAAGGCCCTGGCGCGTGACCGCACGCGCATGACAGTGAATGGCTTCACCCAGCTTGGCCTGGTCGAGATGACCCGCAAGCGCACCCGGGAAAGCCTCGCCCATGTGCTGTGCGAGCCTTGTCCGGTGTGCGCGGGCCGGGGTGAACTGAAAACCGCGCAGACCGTGTGCTATGAAGTATTGCGCGAGCTGGTGCGTGAATCGCGCCAGTTCGAAGCACGGGAGTTCCGCATACTTGCCTCGCAACAGGTCATCGACATGTTTCTCGACGAGGAGTCCCACAACCTGGCCATGCTGTCCGACTTCATCGGCAAGCCCATTTCCCTGCAAGTCGAGTCGGCCTACAATCAGGAACAGTTTGATATCGTGCTGATGTAGCACTGGAGCACGGCACAATTTCCGAGGTGCCTGATGGTCCCGAGTTCCACGCGATCGAGGAAATCCATGCCCGGGCGGCGGAGTAGCCGCGATGGCGTTGCGCTGCGCGAGCTTGCCGAGCAGATATTCACCAGAACCGCGGGCGCCCCCCTCATCGGCGGCAACAGCGTGAATGTCCTGCGTGATGCACGCGAAAACTTTCCGGCATGGCTGGAGGCCATATCCGCTGCGCGTCATTATGTGCTGTTCGAAAATTACATCATCGCCGATGATGAAACCGGGCGGCAGTTCGTGGCTGCGCTGACGGAAAAAGCGCGTGCGGGAATACAGGTATTT
>Ga0222713_10001023_pt1 | contig 31969 bp, 36 predicted proteins | sample C33_649DmetaG_FD_165061 | JGI IMG/M metagenome (GOLD analysis project Ga0222713, IMG submission 165061) | Estuarine water microbial communities from San Francisco Bay, California, United States - C33_649D | ecosystem: Environmental > Aquatic > Marine > Unclassified | place: USA: California... | reverse complement strand
ATCATCTTCATCAATCCCCCAGACGACGACGACAGCAAGCGCCACAACAACTGCAACCACTTCCCCACCAACCACCGTTACCGCGATATCTGCGGTTTCGACTGCGACTAGTACTACATTACCGGCAATAGAAGAATTGCCAGAATCGGTAGCAGAATCAATTGCTGTACTGGCCGAAGTCTCTACGCCAGCAGAAATTGCCGCTGCCGTGGACGAAATTGCAGCAAGTCTTGACACGCTTAACGCAGAACAGCTCGATCAGATTGCTGCTGCGGTCAGTAAAGCGCCGACCGAAGTAAAGAAAAAGTTTGAGTCAGAAATCAATATTTTTGGTGGCGGCCTAGATAATTACGTGCCAGTAGGGTCAACGGTATCCGTCGGAGAAAGGCGAACCCTGGTTGTCGTAGGCGCTGTTATGACGGCAATGCCAGTATTGGCAAGCAGGAAAAAATGATACTCTGGGGAACGTGAAGAAATATCTTGCTGCTATATGCACACTCATTGTGGCCTGCTGCTCAAGCGCGTATATTATTATTACGTTGTCTGGACAGACGCGCACGCAAGCTTTGTGGATAACTGGCATCTTGCTATCTGCAACTGTAATTATTACGGCTATCGAGATGAAAGAGGATGAATAGTGGCAACAGGCAAACAACCATTTATGCGCCGCCTGCGCCTTGCAAAAGGCAAGAACAAGGGCATCCCTGCATCAAGTGTAGTTATTCCTGACGGTTTTGAGAAATACCGTGAGACCGGTTTGCCTGCAAAGTTCTTGACAAAAACCTCAATTGGTGGCGAGCTTTGGATTGAATGCGCTATTTATTTTGAAAACATGGTAGAAGCCGCGCGCGCAGAAGGCATTACTTTCGTGAACCTTGGCGCATATCGCAGCCCTAAAGACGTACTCAAGATGTTCCTTGACCGTTATGCAAAGGTTGACCAGGGTCGCAAACCACAGATTACGCGCACCTACAAGGGCGAGACTTGGTACTTGAAGCCTGGCATGGCTCCGTCTGCTTCTCCGGAGAAAGGTTCGCCTCACCAATGGGGAGTAGCGATTGACCTCGGCCAAAGATTTCGAGGAGACATTGTTCCATTAAGCGAGAAAGCTCGTTTGTGGCTTTGCGCCAACGGCCCTGCGTATGGCTTTACATTGCAGAGTTTGCCGTTTAAAGATGACGGATCTGCCAACCCTGAGCATGAGTGGTGGCACTGGCAGTGGAGCGATCCAACGTGAACGCTGCATGGGCTGCTGTTGTAGTGGCACTCATTAGCGGCCCATTGATGTGGGTTTTATATCGGCTCGACAAGCGTAATACTCAGCAACACGGAGAAGCGGTAAAGATTATCCAAGAAGTAAAAGCAAAAGTAAACGACGTACAGGAAGACGTGCGCGACGTTAAAGGTGACGTGCGCACCCTCAAGGCTGACGTAAGACTTTTGCAAAGTAAAGAAAAACCAATGCGCGTAAAGAGCCAGGAAAAATGACAGCTTCAAGTACCTACCTTGCGACTATCAAAAAGTTAGCAACCGATGCAGCTGTAGCAAAAAAAGCTATTTACGACGCTAATTTGTCGGCTGCCGCATCTGGCACTTTTGGTCAGGACGCTTCTGGAAATGTCACCTACACGCCTGGAGAAACAGGTACTTTAGACACAGGGTATAAGCGCGGCAGCAGAAACCTTGAAGGTTCACTTGAGTCTCGCGGTTTGCTTAAGAGTGGTGAGGGTGCCACTAAGCGTGGTGAAATGGCATCCGATTACACAACCTCTGTATTGGATTATTACCGGCAGAACAGAGCCGCTAAGGCTGGAATTGATACTGACCTTGCAGCCAAACTTGGAGAATACGATATTCAGTACGGTGCAGATGGGGGAAATGATGACCCTGGCCCAGGCAATACTGAATACACCCCACCTGGAGTTTTCAGCCCTACTCAAGATTACAACGTACTTGGCAGCATTAATCAATCGACTGGTCAACCCGGTTTTGGAACTCCAGAACCCAAAAAACAAGAATACACCATGGCCGACAGTACTGCAGCTGATTACTATGCGGCTGCGGCTATGGGTCTAGGACAAGCAATGAACGCAGGTGCCTACGCACCGTACAAAGCGCCCAAGGCTCCTGCGCTCAAGAAGCCAGCAAGAAGGAAGTAACGATGGCAACGGGTGGATCATCTCGCATGTTGGCTGAAGCAACGGCCAGGGAATTGCGCAAGAACAAAGGCGAAGCAATGGCTATTGGTAATGCGAACAGCCCCATGCTCCGCGACATTGAAGCACGGTCTGGCATGGTACCGCAAGCTGGTCAGCTTGAAGGAGCGATTATCAGCAACGTTGCTGGCGCTCAAACAAATGCTTACAACCAGCTAGAAGCAACAGCATCAGGCGCGGCCAATATGTCATCCGGCATTCCTGCTTACGTAAAAGCTGCACAAGCTTATGCTAAGTGGAAAAAAGAACAAGATAAATCTGGTTCTGGTGGCGGGGGCGGTTATAGCGGTAACCAATCGACAATTCCTAGTTGGCTTTCTTTGGCTGCCGGTTATACGCCGATGGGTAACCAATTGCCCGCAAGCAGAATGCCACAAGAGTTTACAAACCCTTACGCTAGCATTGGTATGCAACCATACCAACCACGGATTAGACGGTCATATTACCCTCAAGGGACGGATTACCAGTAATGGCTATTGGCGTAACACGCGACGAACTTTACGCAAAGGCAACAGGGCAACAAGCACCGCCTGCCACCCCGCCCATTAATTCTGCTTATGGCAAAGCACTTGCTTCTTACGTAGAACCTTCTTATGGGCAGTTCCAGGAAGCAATGGGTCTTGGCAGCTACGTTCCTAATTCGCAAATGGGCAGAAGTTCCAAGGGTAAATACTCCGGGTTTCAGACAATGGGTGACCTAACTGGCGCTATTAGTGCTGATGCTATGTATGCCAACCGACAAGGCGATGCCTATGCTGCTGATTTGCGTGACCTTGCCAGTTCGCGAATGACCCAATACGGTGGTGATTTCCAGACACTCTATGGCATGAACAGCCCAGCCGTTAGTGGTTACCCGCAGATGGCCTCGACTAAAGCCCAAGCTTCTATGTTGCCAGAAGACGTGCTTGCCTACCGTTCACAGGCTCTAGATAAAATGAAAAGCTCTATCCCCAACATCCAGCAAACTGCTGAGAGGATTGGCGAAACACCCATCTCTGAATATGCGCGGGCCATTGCTGTCAAGAACTACGGCATGAACCCATCCCTTGCGGCTAATGAATTTGGCACAGACTACGAAAAGAAGGTCTACGGTCAACAGCTAGACCAGCGATACATGGACGAATTTGGCATGCCTTACGACGTTTACAGGCAGCAAGAAAGCGACATGCGTGCTGATGAAAACTATGCTTACCAATTGCAGCAGCGAGAACAAGCAGCACTTACCGATGCCGAAAAACAAGCACAAACAGATTCTCGCGAATACGTCAGCTCTCTTACCGGAATGGACGCAAAGAAACTTGAAGTGAACTCTGGTCTTAACTACGGGCAATTACGTTCTATCATTAGCGGCGACTTTGATAATAACGGCGAGATTGATATTGCTCTTGGTGAAGCTGGGTACGATCAGGAAGGCAACCTTGTTGGGAATGGAGAAGATACATTCTCTGCTTACAAAGAACAGATTGACCAATACATTGGGGACAACGAAACCCAAAGTGTTCTTGACCTTATTAACAAACTGTTTGCGGAACCACAAACAATTGGTTTGGCCCGTGCTTTGTATGGTTATGCTAGATCGATTGGCACGTTGTTGCCACAAACCGAAAAGACTTTGCAACAGTTTACTGATGCCTATACTGGTGATATCTACGGTAGCGGCACCTAAGGAGAGTAATGGCTGATTTTGTTTTTCCGATGCCGGGCAGTTCGCCAACTCCTGTTAAGCCACCAAAACCAGGACCAAGGCTAAAACCAATACCCGTAGTGCGGAACGGCAAACCCGTAACTGCCACTGAAGTCAATAAAGAAAAAAAGAAAAAGACTGACGCTGACAAAGAAATTAGTATGTCGGATGTTTATTCGTCTTTGGCGCAAACACCAACTGCCGGTACCGCTTTGCTGAAAGCAGCTCCTGCCGGATTGGGAAAATTTGTAAAAGAAGTTTCAATGCCGACGGAGCGTATTAGCCGAGAAGAAGCAGAAGCTGCTGGGCGGTTTAGTCCTAAAAGTTTATTGCGCGGGATTCAAGGGTTACCGGTTGTCGGTTTAGCTTTCTCTGAATTTGGCGGAGAAATGATGGACAGCCTCATCAGTACAGGTAAGTCTGCTCTTGAGGTTACTTCATTTGGACAGGTATCTTTTTCAAAAGACGACTCTAATAGCTATCGCAATACTCTAGCCCGTGGTGAATCGTTGTTGCCAAAAATGGTTGAAGATGCAGGGAACATTTCAATTGCTTTACATGGTGTCGGCGCTGGTTTGGGCAGAGCTGCTCGGGGGGCTGCGGCTGGTACCGCTCGTGGGGTTGCTTTAGGTTCTGCAGCGGAAACAATAACGCGCGCAGGAGTACTGGCTGACAAGTTTGGCGCATTGCCAATTACCCTTCCGTTCAAAGCAGCTGGCAAAGTTGGCCGCATGGGTACACAGTATGGCCGAAATTATGCCGCTACGTTACGGGCCGAAGGAACTGCTTTATACAATGCAGACCCAAATAGTGCAGCGGCTAGGACTAAATTTAACAAAGCTAATACGTGGGAACGTTTTTCTGGCCGTGAATTTATTGACGCTAATGGTAAGAAAATTATTATTGAACCTGGTTTTGTTAACAGGTTTGCCAAACGAGCAGTGTTTAATGCAAGCAAAAACAATACTGAAATTATTAACACAATGCTTGGCATTCTTGACAACCCTTTGTTTAAAGACGAACCAAACCCTAACAAGCCAGGCGAAAATTGGGGTTCTTTATCTGACCTTGAACAGCAAGCAGTTATTTCTACGTACAGCGGGCGCGCTCAAGAAATACAAAAAATTGCAGAAATAACGGGTTTACCTGTTGAAACAATTGCGCACATGGGTCGTTACAATTTTGACGAAGGGTACTCTCTACTACCTGAAGGTGCCAGATTAGCTGCAGATTTTGTTAACCACACGGATGCAAACCCCACCATGTCGCCACAACAATATGCTCGCCTTGCCGATGCTGCCGACAGACTGCGTATCGCCATGGGAAACTTTAGCGATCAGGCAAGAGCTGGTTACGGTCGTGCTGAACCATTGCCGGCTGCTTACGATGTACCAACGCCAGACCCAGCTTTGCTGCTTGCCGAATTAGAAAAGATTGGTCACCCACTTGCCGAAGTCATGGCTAGAGCTATGGCAGACATGCCGGAAGCAGGTGGCTTTCGATTAAGCGAAAACCCTAAAGACCCGACGCGCATAGCATTCTTAAAATGGGTCATCGAGCACGCTCCTGACGCAGTTGCCCTTAACGAATCCATCTACCCGCCAGCAATGCGTGGCAACATTGTCTTCTACAAGCGCGTACGTCATGCTCTAAATACTGAAGCCGCACGTATGGTTGGCGGCACACCACCTGCGGACGGAAGCGGTGTCGGCAGCGCCCCACCAAAGCCAGGTTCTTTTGACCCTAACAGCGGTTTGCCTACGCCGGAATCGTTGACTGAAGTTAAAGAACCAGGCACATTAGCTAAGTTCCCTGTCCAGTACATACAGAATACTATGACGCAACTTGACAGATTGCGCGGCACGCAAAAAAGAGTTGCTACAAAACTTGCCAACATTATTCTCAAAATTGCAGACAAAGAACGCATTGGCCTTCAGTTGCAACTTAAATTGCAAAATAACGAAGCCAGAATTTTATTGCAACGTGCAAAAGTAGCAAAACTGACGGCGCTATACGAAAAAATGAAAGCTGACCAAGCTGATTCGATTGTGCGCGAAGGCAAAATTTACACAGAAGAACAACTTGCGGCTGAACTTGAAGCAGAAAATACAGCATTAGAAAGTTTGAATGACGATACGGTAGGTCTTGAGGCTGCGGCTGATGAGCTTATTGATGAATTAGATGCTCTAGAAGATGAGGCTGTTGCAACTGGCGAGCAGCTTGACCGCGAAGGTGGTGACTCACTAGCTATCGAGAAAGCCGTAGAAGCTGATCGCGCTAAATTCCCTGAGTCACAGGTTGCCGTTGATTTACAACAACAACTTGAAGTGCTTCAAGAAGAATACGATGTTATTACTGCCGACCTTGAGATTTACGACGAAAAAGTTGCAGAAATTGAAGGTAAACTTGCGGCATTGACACCACCAATCCCCGAGGCGGGGCCAGCTGTTGCCGGTGGTGGACCGGCTATTACCCCCGAATCAATCAAAAAAACAATTGCAGACCCTACGGGTGATTTGGCTAATTTGCCACCTGGCAGAAGAGCAATGATTCTTGATCTGCTTGAGAACGCGCCGTACGTTCCGCCAGTAGCGGTAAAATTTGTTACTGCCGCTATTGACAAACTTCTTAGCAAGAAAGGAGAAGGTGGTTTATTGGCAACACGGGGGGAAAACCGTGGAGCAATAATACTTAAAGCTAAGGGAAAAATGTGGTACACAAATGGTTATATTATGACCGTTCTGCCAGAAGATTCATGGTTTAGGAAAAAAATTGCAGAACTAGGCGACGAAGATGGTATCTATTATTCGCAAGCTGCAAGTTCTGGTGGACTAAAATCAGGCAAATTTGATGTAAACAAAGCTCCAGCAAACGGAGAATCAATATTAAAGGACGCAGAAAAGTTTTCTAAAAAAGCTCCTTTTGCGCAAATTGTTTCTAGTGACGTACGTACCGTTCGTGATGCCCCAACTCCTAAAAATAAGAAACCAAAATTATACACTCAAAAACGTGTGTTGATAAAAGATGCAAACGACGTTCGTATTGAAATAGATGCAAATAGTCTTGATGCGCTGTTGGCGCCAGGACGCACAATGCAAATTGCTGTCAAGAAATTAGAATCTGGCAAAGATGCCAAAATGCTTGTTGTAAGAGAAAACGGCGAAATAGTTGGCGTTGCTATGCAGCTAAAAGATTTTCTTGATCCATACACCTTTGCTGACCAAGCAAGAGGTGTAGCTGGATTGCTCGAGGATTCAGGTTCACCAAAAGACAGGTTCAACCTTGCCCGCGCTGCCAACGCAATTTATGACGCAACTGAATTTGGTCCAGACGGCTGGACAGTAAAGGAAGCAAAAACTACCAAGGCAGCACCAGCGGCTAAGCCACCTACTGCTGCAAAACTTAAAAAAATAACAAAATTGCAAAACGACTTAGAAACAAACCTAAATTTGCGAGATACTGCTTTGCAAGATCAACTCGCTGCTAAAGCTGCGCTTGACGAAGCTCAGTTGAACGCCGACGCTCAACAACAGCAAGCCAGATTGTCTCCACCCGAGCAAACTGCTGCTGCTGAACCCGCATTTCCCAAGAAGGCATTACCAAGAGAGAGACCAGGAGCTAAACCTAAAACGACGCCAGTTGCCGTACCCAAAACCGAACCAATTACAAAAGCATTCCCTAAATTTATAGAGAAGTTTGCTAATAGAACTGATTTGCCGCAACATGTTATGCCGCAGGAAAAACCTATTGTTGGCAACGTATATATGAGGGAGTACACGAATTCATTTACTGCTCACTGGAACACTTTCTGGGAAAGAACTATAGCACGTTTTGACGAAACCCTAAACGAACTGCCAGATGCCCGCAACCCCGAAACTGGCGAATTTCCAATGTGGGACATTCACTTTGACAAAAACATAACGCTGCAACAAGCAATTGATAATTTAAATAAGTTTAAAGATAAATTGTTTAATAGCAAACTAAAAGACGATTATGATTATAAATTAAAGGGCGGCACATATTCGGTGCGAGATTTTGAACGCACCAAAGCTGAAATTCAACAAACTTTCATGGAGTTCTATAACGAATTTATGGCTGAATTTGCGCCTGAAAACGTTACTTCTGTAGCCCCCGCAGAAACCGCACCACCAACGGCATTGTTATCGCAAGTAACGGATACTATTGTCGCGGAAGCATCACAGCCTGGATTGTCGCAAATTGAGCAACCTATTGACCCTGTTGCCGACGCTACCAACACTCCGATTCAGCCAACAGAAGGCCAGCTATCTGCCCCTGTAAAAACTGGTGATGAAGCGCTTGACTCCGACAATTACAAATACGAAAATGGCTTAGAAACTTTTGACACTGGTGTACGTAAATACGGCATTAGTTCAGAAGATGCAGGTCGCACACCGGTTTCTAAAACAACTGGCCGCGACCGTCAGAAGTACCGTTATGTTGTACGTCGCATTGCTAGCGATGGTGCACCTATTGAATCAACACGCCAAGTCTTTGGCACTAAAGCTGCCGCACGCACCTACATTGCAAAGCTTGCTGCCGAAGATGCAACGTTTGTGCCCACCATCCAGCCTGAAGGTTGGGTAAACATTAAGCCAAGCCGCGAGTTAGGCCCTGGTCCTTCTACTATGCCAAAGCCGCCAGCTTTGTTGGCTGCCGAAGCAAGGTTGTCAAAGCTAGAAGAAACCAACATAAAGCTTAAAGCTGGTATGGACACCAAGGCTGCGCAAATAGATGAATTGCGCGTCAAGGAAGCAGCAGAGCGAGCCAAACTTTCACAAATAACTCCCGAGATTGCAACACGCGAAGCATTGCTCGGTACGCAAATGATTACGCAACCAGAAGTGCGCGCTGCGGGACCAGACGGGCAACCTACTGGCCGCATGTTGACGGCTGGAGAAACTGGAGCAGCCACCGTAGGGCAGCCACCAAAACCAGGTCAAGTGCCCCGTATGGCAGGCAATGCGGTGGGTGGAGTATTGCGCCCAATCGAGCAGGTTGTTCGTCGCGAACCTCTAGCCACAACAGGTCCAGCTGATTTTGCCACTCCAGCCGATAACGCCGCTATGTCGTTAAGCCCCGACAATTACAACGTGCCTGAAGCTACTTCTATTAAGGCACAAGCAGACATTGTGCAAGCTGCTGCCAATGAAGCCTTGATCATGCGTGGCGCGTCTATGCCACCGTCAATGCCATTGATAGTTGCTTTGGCAATGGGCGCTGACGAGTTTGGCCAAATAGGCCCTGGCTATCTTCCTTCTGGCAAACCTTCCGGTAAAACATCACCGCTTACCTACGAGACCGAGCAAGGCGCTACTGCAGGATTCCTCAAATTGCCTAGCGAATATTTTAAGCCTGGCAACGTTGAAGAAATATACGATTTCCGTATTCTTGCGCGTCGTTTGTCGGCAGAACAATTGTTGATGGATTCAAACGAAACGTTCCGTGCTTTGATGCTGACGAAGGTTGCAGTCACGCCAGAGCAAATGATTGGAGAAGAGCGGGTAAGAGAACTGTATGCGCTTGCAGAAAAACAAGCTCTCATGCTGCCAGCCAGCATGGAGGGGGGAATTGAAGGCGGCATTGCGGCTTACGCTGAAGGCGTATTCAACAGGGATGCAAACCTTGCTCGAAAAACTGCAGAATTTTTTGGGCAAATGCTTGATGCAGAAATGAAGATCCGCGGGTTTGAAACCTTGCCAATAAAAGGCGACATTCGCGGAACGGTTAGGTTTGATGTTATCGACGGCAAGCGCCCTTATTTGCCAAAGTATGCTCGCGAACAAGTAATTAACAGAACTAGCTACATCAACCCAGACATAGCGGTAGAGGTTCTTAACAAATATTTGTCAGCGACAAAGAAAACCACCAGCATTTTTAAAGACTTCACCTTACCCTTGTCGGTTCAGTGGCAAATTGGTGACATTATCGGCATGTTTGTAAGTGCTGCTGCTACTGGCGTCAACCCTCTAGCTCTTGCTGAAGAAATGAACGTTGCTTTCAAGAACAACTACGGCGGCGGTTGGCGCGATGCGTTCAAAAAAGAAGCTGAGCGTCGAGTCAACCAGCAGGGTAAAAAGCTTTCTAGCTCCGGCTTGCAGAACGTAGGTCTACGAGTTGAAGAAAAACAACGCTTAAGCACTACTACTCCTGGGTCAGAAGATGTAAGTAAAGTCGATAAATTGCCGGTATTGGGCAAAGTAAAAGCTGGTGCTCGCTGGTACAAAGAACGCGCATACATGGTCAACGACGCAATCAACAACGTTGGCCGCCAAGCTTATTTTATGGCCAAACTTGAGCAAGCGTTAAACAAACTCAATAAAATGCACAACACAAAATACACAGTCGATGATGTTACTAGCCTTGGACTTGACAAATACAACCCTCGTCAATCATTCTCCTCGGTTGAAGAACAACTGGTGCATCAAGACATTGCAAAAGCATGGGAAGACACTCTCGACACGGCTAACGAAGTCATGGGTGACTGGAACGACTTGTCTCCGTGGGAACGTAAGTACGTTCTTCCTCACGCTACGTTTTATGCTTGGATAAAGCACATCAACAAGTTGTTCATAAAGATTGCAAAAGAAAATCCAAAAGCAATTATCTGGCAAATGTACTTAGGGCAACTGGCCTACGACCCAGACACAGACCCATTAGGTTTGTTAGCTGGTAACTTAAGGCTCCCGGGCGCAGGTATCACAAGCACTAACTTTGCTAACCCTTTTGCAGACACAGCAGACCTCATTGGTGGCTTGACCGAACGAGGGACGACTGGTGCATGGTCACCTGACTTGTCCAGGGTTCTTGGTATGGCATCCCCAATGCCAAGAATGTTGTTTGCCGGAGCTACTGGTTTGAACTTGAGCTCGATGACCCCATTGAGCAGGCAAAGCGGAGAAGGTATACCAAACAAATTTGGTTCTGTTTCTGCAAACGACCTCGCTTTTGCCATCCGCCACCCAGGGCAGTTCGCGTCCTACGCCGCACAGCAGTTCCCATTGATACCAAAATTGATGGACATTGCCCCGACTACAAGGCTCCCTCTTACCGGTACGCAGCTTGGCCCATACCAAAGGTACGATACAGGCGGCCCTCGACTGATACCTGGCCGCCAGGATATGACACCGAAGTATGGTGGCCGTTTGGTTGCTCTTGCCCGTTTGCTAACAATCCCAGGTACGCCTGCATCGCAGAGCCAAGATGCAATTGAAGAACGCGAGCGCTTGGCCCAGGAACGCACACGCGCTTACATAAACGCACAGCGGGACAGGTAATGGATTGCTTCCTGCTGTCGCTGATGGGGAAAAGACCTGTAAGCCTGAACCAAGAGCGCAGTCAGCACTTTAGGGCGCGGGTTAACGATACTAAATGGTGGCGCGAAGGCTTCTATCAAGCGGCAATACAAGCTGGTTTGCCACACTTAGTTGCTGCCGAAATTATCGTGCAGCCAATACTGGAAAACCGGCGCTGGCAAGATACCGCCGCTTGCTTCCCATCTGCCAAAGCTGCCATTGACGGCCTGGTTGACGCTGGCATCCTCGATGACGATACCCCAGATATTTTGCCGACCATCACGTTTAAGCGTCCTATTTTGGGCAAGCAGGCTGGGTTACAATTGACAATAATACCTCTTAAGGAACGAGTGCCAGGTGAGTAAACCATTCTGGGAGAAAAAAAATCCCAACAAGAAATCTAACAAACTCAGCCCTGCTCAGTTGCTCGCTGCCAAAAAGAGCGCTAAGGCAGCTGGTCGGCCTTACCCAAACCTAGTAGACAACGCTGCGGCTAGCCGAAAGTAAGAATTGTGGCTGATAAACCCGTTACCCGTTTAGCGTCAGAGATGGCCACCCAAAAGAAGAAGCGTGGATTCTTTGACAAGGTTGGCGGTTTCCTGGCTGATGCCGGTCAAGAAGTTGGGCGCATAGTCACCAACCCCGTCGAGACCGTGCAGCGTCTTGGGTCAGAAGCTAAGTCAACTTTTTATGATCCGATCCGCAATTTACCAAACGCTTTCGACCCAACGTCTGGCTTATCGCCAATGGAAAGGGTAAACACTGGACTTGGTGGCGGTTTAGCGCTGGCCGATGCGGTGACCCCTTTTTTGCCTGAAGGGGCCTTAGCCAATGCAATGGTGCAAAAAGCGGCAAACAGAACGTTGGCCGAAACTGGCCAAACGTCATTTGAGTACGGCTTACATCATTCTTTGACTCCAGGGATTAAGACAATTAACCCAAGCAGAAAGGGGTTCCAAGTGACAGCAGCAGATGCTATACCGGGCAGTACTTATTTTTGGCTAGGCAATGGTCGAGATATGTCCACAAGTGTCAGCTCTGCTATGGATAATTTGGAAAGATCAATTTATCGCAAACAAAATTACGTGGCCGAGCCATCTGAATTTTATCAAGGAACGCCTCGTACCTATATTACTCGGGTCCCAAAAGAAGGCATACTTCTTGATGAAAACGTGCTTGGTTCCGCGGCCCGGCGGATAGAGCAACCACTTAGGGTCATGTCGGAAATAGACCCAATGATGGGTTACGAAACTATGTCTAACAGATTGCGCAAATATGGGTTGGGGATGCAAAATTACCCTGAAGCTCAATATGCGCGAAACGTTAGTGGAATAACTGAAGAATTGGCCAATCTAAAAGCCATGAGAGATAGCGCCGCTAAGTGGCAATCTAATCCTGGGCCCGCTCTCCCCGAACCTCCACCGATAAATCTTAGTGGTCGCTCTAATGTGACTTACACGCCAGAACAACTAGAGACTCTTCGCAAAGCGAGGGAACGTGGCTGATAAACCCATTACCCGTTTGGCTTCGGAAATGGCTACCAAAGAGCAGAAAAAGAAGCGTGGGTTCTTTGACAAAGTTGGTGGCTTTTTTGCCGATGCTGGGCAAGAAGTTGGGCGCATGGTAACTAATCCTTTGGATACTGCAAAGGAAATGGGCTCGATGGCTAAGCAAACCTTCTATGACCCTATTGCCAATCTGCCCAAAGCCTTTGACCCTACTTCCGGCCTTGCTCCGCTCGAAAGAGTAAATACTGCCCTTGGTGGCGGCTTAGCGCTAGCTGACGCATTCACACCTTTTGTGCCTGAGGGCGCACTAGCTAATGCCCTAGCAAAGAGAGCTGCTGGCAAGGCATGGGCCAATAGTGTGCCCAACATGACTAAACCTGTTGGGCCAACCGCAGCTGATATGTATTTTGCTAAATATGGAATACATGGTTCACCAACTTCAGGCATCCCTCAAATAGATCCAAAGTTCGGTTCAAACGCTATGCCGGACGAAGCAGTAACTTTTGCTCACCCTCTTTCCGCAAATGATTACGATTTATACGCAACTACAAAAACTGCCCTTGGGTACACAAATTTTCAAATGCCTGGACAAAAACCTGGTTCTGTTTATATTGGCAAATATCCAAGAAACGCAGTTGATAGCAACAATCCTTACGGCAATTTTATAATCTCCGATGCTCCAGGCAAGGTTGTTTACGAAAGAAAACTGCTAGATGTTGGCCAAGGGCGAAACGATGTTTCTTCAGATGTTATAGAAGATTTGCTCGCCCAAAACACGGTTAACGAATTTTTGCCTGCATTGTTGGCTGATATTAAAAGCCCTGCTTTGAGGCGTAAACTTGTGGAAAATTTAGGTAAAAAGGAAAGAGATAGAATAGCCGCTCAAGCCGCCTATAAAGCCGAAACTGACGCTGCGGATGCGGCTTACCGGGCGGGTCGTGGCAGGAGCGTTAGTTAAAGGGCTACACTAAAACTATACCCAAAGGAGGAACATGGGACTGTTGGATGAAATTGAGCAGGAAATTAAAGGTCAGCCGGAAAAAAAGTGGGAGTTTTTCCACAGGACGATGGCTGAAATTGGTGATAAAGAAGAACAAGAAGAATTTACTAAAGCATTAGATAATCCTGCGATACCAATCAGCGCTATATCTTCTGTCTTGAAAAAGAGAGGCATTGGAGTAAGCCACGACACTTTAAGGAGGTGGCGTAATGACCTCAGACGTTAATGAGTACGAGCTGCAATCACACATAGAAGATTTGCAACGGGCACTTAAAGCTGCACACTTGCGTGAATTGCGCGCAAAGACTAGGACCAATGATCTAGTCGAAGCAGTTTACAAAGCAGCCAAAGATGCCGCAATTGGGCAACCACTAATTAAACCAACTGTTTACACGCCACCAAAACGCTCAAAACAAAAGAGCGAGGTGGCGTTGTTGCATGCTACCGACTGGCAGCTTGGCAAGAAGACGGTATCTTTTGGGATAACAACACTTGATGACCGTATGAAGCAAGTTGTCGAAAAGATGTTAACTATTACAGAGATACAACGGGCCGATCACCCCGTAAACGACGCTGTTATTTTGTTTGGTGGCGACATGGTAGAAGGCTTGGGCATTTTCCCTGGCCAGGTGTATGAAGTGGAAGCGTATTTATACCAGCAGTTATTTGAGGCTGCGCGCATTATGAAATACATCGTTGCTTCGGTCGCGTCTAACTTTAAGAACGTCAAAGTTGTATGCGAGTACGGCAACCACGGTCGGCTCGGTCGCAAAGGCGAGATGCCTGCCAATGACAACATAGATGCAATTGCTTACGGCATAGTAGCTGAGGGGTGTGCGCACCTTAAAAATGTCACGTTCCAGATGAGCGCTGATTGGTACCAGATATTTAAGATTGGAAATTACAATGGCCTATTGGTACATGGTGATGAAATTAAAAGCTTTGGTGGCAACACTCCGGCGTTCGGCATCCTCCGCAAAGTAAGCGCTTGGAGTTCCGGTGTTATCGAGTCGTTCCATGATTGCTACATGGGCCATTGGCACACTCCAATGTCGTTGACAATGAGCAATGGTGGCCGCATTTTTGTTACTGGCTCACCTGAGAGTCACAACGAGTATGCGCGTGAGTTTGTTGCTGCCGTTGGTAGGCCATCACAGAGATTGCATTTCATTGACCCTGATAAAGCGAGAGTGACAAGCGAACATGTCTTATGGCTTGAGTGAGTTTCGTTTAGTATTTGTTGTATGGGCTGATGCTCATGCTGGGGCTGGCCATTGGGCCGAGCTTGATGAAGATACTGAAGAACACCTAGTCAAAACATGCGGCTTTTTGATCGCACCCGAAGATGGTGGCAAGGTGAATCACGTCACTATTGCGCAATCCTTTTCACCTGATGGCTTTTATGACCATGTTATATACATACCTATTGCTATGGTCAGGCACACAAATTACCTAGGGACGGTAACAGAACCCTAAAGGTTGCCATGAGGGTTTGACCAGGCTAAGGTGTACCGATACATCCAATAGCGCTGGGAGTCGTTGATGGACACACAACCACAAATAGAAATTGGCATGCCCGTACGCATAAGAGACTTGCGCGGCGAATGGAAGGTTCAGTACATGAACCTTGATGGGAGCGTTTGCTGCTACGGCGGTACCCCTTACAAAAAATCCTTTAGGAATTTTCCTTTATACAGAATTGTCCCCATACGAAAGAGGTCTAAATGAACAAACGTTTTACGCGCTGCGCCATTACCGCGCTTGCTGCAATTACGCTTACACAAGCACCAACACCAGCACATGCTGCTGAGTACAAATGCGAACGCTGGCATAAGCTAGCCCTTAAAGCGGGCTTTAGCAAAAAAGACTTGCCTACACTTGATTACATCATGTACCGAGAAAGCAGATGCCATCCGTCGAGCATCGGCCTTAACCGTGACAGAAACGGCAAGGTTTGGTCTAGCGACTACGGCCTTACGCAAATCAACAACTTCTCGTGGATCACGTATCTGCGCGACCGCAACATTGTGCGCAAGTCATCTGATTTGTTACACCCCTTGGTTAATCTAAAAGCTGCTAAGGCTTTGTACGATTACTCAAAGGAACGTGGAAATCCTTGGCGACAATGGAGCATAAATAAAAAATAATGTGTTATAGTAATATCCCAACCAGAAGGAGGAAATATGAGTGAAGAATTAATCATCGGCAATATGTCTGTAGAAATGAGTAACCCCGGCAACTCTTTAGTAGATGCTGACGGGTTGGTGCGTAATTTCAACCGCATGTTATTGGACGCAGACGAGCAACGTCAGATGCTTGCAGATGCGCGCGATTGGGAGAAGCTGGCTCACGGCTTGGCTTCTTTTCGCAGCATGAAGGCAGCACTTGATGTTCTTATTAGGAGCATTGAAGACGACGTGGCAGCACACTTACCCGACAAGAAAGTACCCGTGCAGGGTCTTGGCTTGTTGGAGCGTCGTTCTACCGTTACCCGCAAATGGGACAGCGAGAATTTGTTGCAGCACATCGTACGTACAACGCTTGACCCCGAGTACACGGGCGAGGTTGTTTACGAAAACATTTACGACTTGATAACAACGCTAAAAGCTGTGTTGCCGTTTACCCCATCATTGGGCTGGCGCGTGACAGCACTCAAAGAGATTGATGTTCCAATCGACAAATTCTCTGAGTCAACATACGGCCGTCAAACAATCACGATTACAAAGTAGGGGACATGAGCGAAGTAGAACTATACGAAAGTAGCTGGAAGCTGGCGCAACGTGTCAACAGGACACCGTTTGTGCCCAAAGGTATGCAAGGGCAACCCGAAGCTGTATTGGCATGCGTGTTGTATGGGCGCGAGCTGGGTCTTGGCCCAATGCAGGCGCTTAACTCAATCCATGTGATTGAGGGCAAGGCAACGGCAAGCCCTGAGCTTATGCGTGCATTGGTTGCCAAGGCTGGGCATCGCATTGACGTAGCCGAGAACACTAACGAGGTGTGCGTGCTGAAAGGCAAGCGTGCTGACACGGAAGCAGAAGCCACGGTTCGTTGGACATTGGAAGATGCAAAGGCAGCAAACCTTACAGGCAAAGACAATTGGAGAAAGTACCCACGGGCAATGCTTGTAGCACGGGCAACGTCAGAGTTGTGCCGGATTCTTTTTCCTGACGTAATTGCCGGCTTGTCATACACACCTGAGGAAATTGAAAGCGTAGTTGGAGTTGCGCAACCAATTAGCGTGACCGTGTACGACACGAGCGATATACCTGATGAGGTGTACGAAGACCCAAAAGAACTAACCATAGAGCAAGAAGAAACTGTTACGACGACAGAAGAAGTACCAGTTACTTTGCTCGACGAATCCCTTGGGGAACCAGCAGAGGATATCGCTGAGCCTGAATTGATTGATAGCCAATCGCTTGTGGAACGTGGCTTGGAGATTAAGCGTTGGGGTTCTTGGCAACGCGTTAGGGCTATTGCTATGCCGATTGCGCGTGGCGAAGGAATGGAAGTGCCGAAGACCGTTGATGAGTTTCTCAATAACCACGTTTTATACACACTTGTAGCAGCACAAATGAATAAGGGGCGGTGATGGAACACAAAGAAAGCTTTTTTGCCGGTGCTGAGGCTCATGCAATAGCATGGGAAAAAGAAGCAATGAAATGGCGTAAGAGGGCATACCATTTTGCCGAATTGTGGCTAGAAGAAACTATGGGAGCGCCTGTTTCCGACGAATTAGTTGATTCCCATATTAATTTGGTACACAACCATGGCTGACCACATCGCTGACATACCCAGGCCAATGTACGGCTACGTGCACAACACGTTTCTGCACGACTTTAGTGACCCACAACAAACAGGTGTTTATACCAGCGCTTTATTGTTTGGCGTTACTGCATTGCCTGGCAGGGCTTGGGGTGTGTCGGCGTTGTTGGACAATGGTGCTTTAGTGCAGAACTTGCCCGTAACAGCTTTTACCCAACACCTTGACCCTATTCTTGAGTGCTGTCACGCTATTAACGACCTGCAAGTGTGGTCGTGCTATGGGCACACATTCTCGACCCATGAATACGACGCTTTGCGTGAGTTACCGGCGCGGTGTTATGTGGCAGGCGAGTGGGTGTCTGGCAGGTATTGGTTCACTGCTGCACCTTACGACGACATGTATTCTAGAACCCCGGATCAACACAAGCATTTCAATTTTTGTTGGTTGGATTGCGGTCATTTGGTTGCGTTGCCGGGTAATAGAATGCTTGTCGTTGATTCCAGTTTCACGATCAACATACCTAAATGGGGTGAGCGCCCCAAGTACAAGGTCAACACTAGGTATTGGTATCCCGAGCGTGATGAACCAGTTTTCGATGAGGTTGTAGGCCCCGAAGACGCATAAAAGCCGGTTGCCTAGCAAGGAGGGGACTAGACAACCGGCACTATGAAGCTTAGACAATAAAAAGGCCCGAGTCCCCTACAGACTCGGGCCTTTAAAACGCTTGGGAGCGGTGTGAATATATCACGTAGTTCTGTGTAATGCTTCTATTCCGGTAAGAATTTTTCTGCCGTACACCACTGCTTTGCCGTCCTCAGTGCGTGATGTGAATTGGTAGCCTAGCGCGCCATATTTGCGATTAGCCGTCATAGCGCGTTGCCAGCCCGATTGCTTGTTTACGTATGCGTGGTACTTGCACCATTGCCCTTCATTAGCAGCAAGAAAAACAAAAAAATGTTTTAGTTTGGGTGGCATGTTCTCTGCGTTGGTGTGTTGATGTGGGGGGTCTTTGACCTCAAACATAATGGCTCCTTTTTTTGGTGGTGTGTTAGTGTGTTAATACTATCTCGGCAATAACGAATAGTGCAAAAATAAAAAAAAATAAAAAGCTAGACCCTGATCCACTCATACGAAGCAGCGCGGGCAAGGTTCACTGAGAACCGCAACGCGCCAAGCAATATCGACGGTCTCCCTGTTAATTCTCGCACGGGTTCTGCTCGCACCGTTGTCTCGCCGTAGGTGTAGACCGCCTGTAAAGAATAATTGCCACCACCAACCGCAGCGGCTACCCATTTGCCAGTGGCTTCTATTGGTATATTCAGCCCTTTAGGCCTTGCAGGTGGTGGGGCGTATTGGTTTAATTCGTCGAGTATGTCGTGTAATTGGCTCAGCACGTTTTCCATCTCGAAAATGATAGCCGAAATAGTTGCAATAGTTGCAACGCACTGGCATAATCTTTTTATCGGTAATTTCTGCCGACCCTACAAAGGAGAAAACCAATGAACGAATACCCACAATGCTGGCAAGACCTCGACAATGCACTAGCGGCAGACTTAGACCGCATTTTGCTTTACGGACAGCCAGGCACGGGAAAAACTTATTACTGCTTAAACAAAGGGTTGCCAACCCCTGTAGCACCGCTACGGGAAGCCTTGCGCCTTCTTTGCACTAGCGATATGACCAAGGGTGACGTAGAGGGAATGTGGAAACCTAACGCCGGTGAGTGGGAGTGGATTGACAGCGTATGTCTTGACGCGTGGACTAACGGGAGCCGCCTTGTGCTCGACGAATTAGACCAAGCGAGCGGCGAGTGCCTTACCAATTTGCTGGCAATTTGTGACAGCAGTGCAAGTGCTGTTATCCCCCACCCTGCTAAAAAAGTAATGATTAGCCCCCGAGCAGGATTTCAGGTAATCGCTACCACCAACGCTACAAGGCTTGCCGATTTGCCGCCTGCGTTGCTAGACCGTTTCCCCGTGCGCATTAACATAAACCGCCCCCATCCTGAAGCACTTGCGGAATTAAACGATACGCATTTAGCCGCTATTGCCGATTTGTGGATTTCAGACCCTCGCAACAAGGTGTCTCTGCGCTCGTTCTTTGCATATCAGCAGGCTCGCAAAACTCATAGTGTGGAGATCAGCGCAAGGCTTATTTTCCCTACTCGTTTTGAGGAAATTATCGAAGCTGCTGAAGTCAATGAGTTGGTGGCGTCGTGACTACCGCAGTGCCAGAGTGGGCAGTGCTGGCCCGTCGAGACCTGAAGCATTGTGAAGGGGGTGGAGAAGCCGTTGCGGCGTGCTGGGATACCGTTCCGACAATGGCGCTCAGGGGTTCAGCGCATACGAACTTTGCGCGTAGGTCTATGGCTATACCGGTAGGCAATGACGCTCGAAGTAAAGCAGTGCGAGGTCACGAACTACTACACGCCCGCCTCTCGCCTTTTACGCTTCACCCTGAAGTGCTCGACACTTGGGGCGTATCTCAACACGCCGTAATGGTTGCCGAAGAATTGCGGATTAACACCGTGCTCAAAAGCAGTGAAGTCTTCGACTACCGCCAACTCAAAGACGGGAGCGAAGTGAACCACGCCAAGAGCATTGCAGGGGGTACGGATGAATACCTTTATGAAGCCGTGTGTCATATGGTCTCCACAATGAACACGGGTTCCGAAAATGGTGTCTATAAAGCATTCCTCGAGCGTTACCCAATGATGAAGGAGATCAGGCAAATGCTCAAGGCGACAATTAGAAAACATAAAAGAGTGATCGGGTTCACTATGCCGCAGAGAGTGAGCGTGAGTGAAGGTGAGTCATATTTTTACCCTACGGGGTTTGTTGAGTTCACTATCCCGATTGCTTTAATTGTGGACTCTTTCCAGAGAACGAGCGAAGAAGACGCCGAGCGTTATTTGGAGAGAGTGAGGGCTCGATCTAAGTCATCTCCTAAGAGTGGGCAGAGCGCGCCCCTGATTATCGCAGCACCACAACTCACTGAGAACGGGCGTAATTTCCTAAGCCGCACTCGTCGAGCAAGCGCCAGTGGTCGCCTGCCTAAAAGGCTTCACCGTATGCTCACCGACCCCGAGCGCAGGATATTTGACAAGGTAGCCCGTCACGCTGGCGGCATTGTTGTAATAGATTGCTCGGGTTCTATGGGGCTTAGTAGTGAGGATGTGCGAGAAATTGTGCATAGTGCTTCAGGTTGCACCGTGATTGCTTATTCCCTTATGTCGGGAGCAGGCAAACCCAACGCGTGGATACTTGCGAAGGACGGTGCGTGTATCTCTGCCGCTGATTTCCCCACAATGGGGCAAGCCAACGGGGTAGATGAACCAGCGCTCGAGTGGGCAGTGCGAAACCGTAAGAAGCCGAGCGACCCTATTGTGTGGGTGTGTGATGGTCACGTTACCGATTGCACCGATACGAGTCACGAGAACATCAGAGAAGCTTGCGCGACTCTGGCCATAGAGAACGGCATCCGCCAAGTGCCAACCGTCGAGGGCGCCATTGCCCTGCTGCGAGAATGGAGCCAAGGCAGAAAAGCACCCCCGAGCCTTTTTGGAGCGGTGGCACGCTGGGCTACTTCGCACGGTGTAATATCGTCATCAAGTGGAGACACTGAGAGTGAAATTATTTACTACGACAGAATAGAAAAAATTACCAACCAACCAACAAAGGAAAAAACAAAATGAATAACAAAATGAACGTAAAAATCCCAACGGCGAAACTCATCAAGGCACTTGAGGGCGCGCTGGCGTTGAGAGTGCAGGAAAAAGTGCAGTATCAAAAGGATCGCAAGCAATACGAAAAAGATTTAAAGGCGTTCTATGTGGCACTGCCTTCTCTTATTGGCACAAAAAAACTCACACTGAAAGAGTGCAATATCCGCCAGTGGAGAAGCGAGCCAGCACTAGCGACCTTTGAGTACACGGTGAACGACCCAACACTCGAAGCACCCGAAGCGCCGGACTATCCACACCGAAGCGACAACGAAATTGTCGAAATTAAAAACGCCATAGCGATACTGAAACTCACTGACGACGAGACAGTGAACACCAACACATACAACAACGTCGCAAAATATCTCTAATAAATAAACCCTACAAAGGAGAAAAATATGAATACCGCAAGCCTGTTACTAATCCAAAATGAGAACGTGATCAACTACGGCGCAAGTGTGCTGGTGGTAGATCTCGCAGCGTTGAGCCCACTGGGCAAGGTGCTCTACAAAGAATGGCAAGCCACTGAGCACCCTGCACTAGCCCGAGCATTGGGCGAAGTGTGTGGCGTGCCATTGTGTGAGATCATCCCGAGCACCAAAGTGGAAAAGGTTAAAGCTGTGGCAACATCCCAGACTCCTAAGCCTTCGACAAAGCGCAGGCGTGCCGGCGGTGGTGCCAATGCGTTCGCACGGTGGACTAGCGCAGACGATACGGCGATGCTCGACCTCTATACGAAGGGCGTGAGTGCTTCGGAGATTGGCAACGTGCTGGGGCGTTCTCGTCAGAGTGTGACTAATCGTATTTGGTTAATGAATAAAAATGGGTGACCATTTAGGTGAGTGCTTTGGGTGGGTGGTGCGTGGGTGTGATAACTCACCGCCACCCACTTGGGTTATTACGGGGCGGGCGCTTTTCGACGAGCTGGCCGTACAAGACACCAATGCCGGGTATCCGCTGGGCGCTCGGGTCTTTTTTTTATCGCTCGGGATTGTTGTAATAAATGCTTGCCTATTCGCAATAGTTGCCCTATTCTTAAACCGTTGCACTCGCAACCTAAACAAGGAGAACAAACACTATGAAGAAATATCCAAGCGCCAAGCAGATGAGCGGAGCATTGCAGGCAGGCTATGCCGTTAGTTCTGCAAGTGACGTAGACACCTACCGCGCCGCCGCGTGCAGGCTTTACAAGTTTACTGCTGATCACAATTATCCCGATAACTACGACATGGTTGAGTACGGCGCCTTCGTCGATGTCTACGAAGGTCTAGAAGTTTTCGCCAATGACAAGACAGCGCACGACGCCATCGGTCTCGGTCTCGTAACTACTGGTTGGGCGGCGCCACTGCCTGCGGATTACGACGGCGAGAACGATGAGAACGTGAGCGCCCCCAGCGAGCACCCTGAGCGCCGTAGAGTTATTTTGCATATCGTTAAGACTCTGGACGGTGACGCCTTCAGCGTTATTGACATTCAGGGTCACGACGAAGTGCAAGAAGACTCGACGGGTCGCGGCCCACTCGCTGATGCGCTCGAGTATGCACTGACAACGGCGAGCAAGGTCACGGCGTAGTCATGGGGCTTTATAAACTCACCGCCAAGAAGAAGGGTGCTCGAGCACTCGTATTTCGTTTTGTTGCCACTGACGACAACGACGCGACAATGATTGCAACCTTTGCAGTGCTCCGCAAGGCGAACGCCCAGCACGTTGCAGGGCTTACCGACGGGGCGTGGTGCATTGGTAAAATTACGCTCAGCGACTCCGAAGGTCGAGTACTGCGAACAATGGCAAGCAAGGAGAAAACCACCACCCCAGCATAAAAACACCCTCTACGATTGTCAGCAAGCGCCGCAAGGCGTGCGCTAGGTACTAAGACCCCCGAGCAATTAGCCCCTAGATAGCCCCCTGTCTAGGGGCTTTTTGCTGTCTCTGATCGAGTACGACTAGCACGGTCTAGCACTGGGCTTGCTCGAGCACGCTTGCCGCAGGATATGCGCGAGTGCTCGCAGTGTGTGACATTGCACTGTCGCCGTTACCGACCAACACGCGCCCCCCGATACCTATCAGCTAGTAGCACGGCCGGCACTGCGTTCGAAGCCCGGGCGCACCTCAGCAGGCTTAGCGACTCCCCCAGTAGCCGACCGACCGACCCCAGACCACCGGTGCTCGACCACTCTCCGTGACCACCCGACCACCACCCCCCCGCCCCGTGAGGGGACCCCGCGTATATATTTGTATACACATTCCCGTACGTTTGGATTTTTTTTGGCCCTATGGCGAATATCCAGCTTCCGGGCTAGTGCTGCATAACCTCAATGCTGCTTGCTCTAGAAGAAGGGGGCGAATCTTAACCCACATGCTTATCTTTTGGTCCCCGGGATGGCCTCACTGTTCGTACCGCACCTATCGTTCTGTGCGACAACAAGCGAACGAAGAGAGCGCGTTAGCCCAACCGAGCGAAGCGAGGGCGGGAGAGGGACTTTAGTTACTCGAACTCTAAGCATCTATTAGTCCCCCCCACGCTTTTGGTATTCAAAGAATACCAAGGTGGCCGTGACCAATATTTTTAGCCGACACCTGTTCGATATTTACACCCCTGTACGTATCGCAAATTAAGGTAGTTGGCACTTACCAGCGGCGTTTGTTGACTGAATAGGGGAAAAGTCCCCGTTACCGGCCACTATAGCTTTCCCACCCTACGTCACTTACAAATGGGGTCTAGCACATGAATTCGCTGAAGTTGTTGCGGCACTATAGCAGCACATTTATTTCTTTGCAACTTTGTTTTTAGTGCCTACATCGTGTAGTATACTGGTAGTAGTTATATAAGGAGGAACATGACAGAAAAAAAGCCAATAATTCACGGCAAACCCTACACTTACGTTGGGCTCAAGTGCCGATGCGAAGAATGTCGTAACGCGCAACGTCTTTATATGGCAGAATATCGCTTAACAGAAAAGGGCAAGACTGCACGAAAGAAATCTGCAGCTCGACAAAACTGGATTCGCGAGTCGTTAATTGCTTGGGTCAAAGAAAATCACCCACAAATTGTCGACCACTATGTAAATGAATGGGAGAAAGTTAAAAATGACCGAGATTGAGCGCCTTTTATTGCGTTGTCGCGACCTAGAACAAGAATTGGCCGCAGCCAACAAGCGCATTAAGAAGCTTCTCGTGAAAATTGACAAATTACAGGGCAATAAAAAGAATTTGACCCGTCAAGATTACGAAGATGAGTACTTTAAATATATAAACAAAGATTTGCAAAACATAAAGGGGTGGCCTGAAGATGGACACAATATCGCAAGACACTGAAATACACGAATGGATCAAGTTTGGCGTGCAAAAAGGTTGGGTTAGCCCGCCATGTTGCTACAGCCACGACGCGCTGCCAACGTCACTTGAAGAAGATGACGAGTTTTTTGAGGGCGGAGATCCTTGCATTAACATTTTACGGCTTTACGATGACCAAGAACACCGTGAAGCTGTCGAAGAAAACCATTCGCCGTCTGTATGGCGTAAATTTCCGTATGAGGAGGGAAAGTCATGATGGACGATATTGTAGAAAGATTGCGTGGCCAACGTACAAATAGTGTTTTGTGCGAAGAAGCAGCTGAAGAAATTGAGCGTTTACGCCATGATCTTGAGCATTTTAAAGCAGATTGGCGCGCAATGATAGATCAAAGCGATCACCTTGAACATGCACTTAAAAATGCCAGAAAAGCCCTAAAGGAGCTAAATGAATAACTTAACCATCATCGGCAACATTGGTAAAGACCCGGAACTTGCGTTTAGCGCAAGCGGTAAGGCTGTATGCAAAATGACAGTCGCTACCAAGAACCGCAACGACAAAAACGCAGAAGAAGCTACTATTTGGCACGATGTTGTGGCATTTGGCGAATTAGCTGAAAATACCGTTGCATCCGTACAAAAAGGCGATCGAGTCATTGTTATTGGCCGCCTTGAGAAAAGAGCATACGAAAAGCGTGACGGCGGCAAAGGTTTGAGCGTAGAGCTTATTGCTAACGAAATTGGCGTGAACTTGCGCTTTTGCCAAACAGAAATATCTCGCCAGGGGGGAACTAGCAAGAATGTCACGAAACCAGTCGCCTATGATACCTCACCAGAAGAACCATTCTGAGTGGGTACAAAAAGCTCTTTGTAGGGGTTACCCTACGGATCTTTGGTTTCCTGAAGTTCCACAAGGCCGCGATTACTTTGCGCACGCCAGGGAAATATGTAACCAATGTTCCGTCAAAAAGGACTGCTTAAACTTTGCTTTAACGTTTTCTGCTGACGAAGACAAGTTTGGCATGTTTGGCGGGTTGAGCCCAAAAGAACGACTTGAAATACGCAATCGCGGTCACAAGCATGTACCTGAGCCAAAACCAATAATTATAACTAGAAGTCGAACGGACCGCCCAGCCCGCCCGATTAAAGACCAAACGGTAACAAAACAGCCAAATATCTACATGGCAGGGTTGTTAACCGACTACACAATAGACCCAGCAAGAGTTGCAACAAGAAAGACAAAGACACCAATGGAAAAGAAAAACGTACCTAAAAACGTAAAACTATTAATGAATGCCACTAAATCACTTGAGCCAAGCTCTTTAACCGCTCAGGCCAGCGCTGCAATGATTATTGCTGGGTGGGAAGACCCACTTGACGCGCGCACTTGCGCTCTTATGTTTATGGGCGCATCGTACGTGATGGACCTTGCCAACAAGGGCGCTGCTACCGGGGCTATTACCGCACAAGAAAACGCTGCTATCTCCGGCACCGCAGAGCTTGCAATGCGCGTATGGAAGCACCACTTTGACACAGCTAAGGCAGAATCATGACCTTATTGCTGCGCATGCGTTATTCTTCCGTACCGTTATATAAACACGCAATGGAGAGATTTAACTACGATTCCGGCGATGCTGCGGAGTTTTTAGGTTTACAACGTCAAACATTCCAAGCATGGCATCGAGGCAAGAAGCTCAGTTATGTAGATGCTGACAAGCACGCTTGCCGACTCGGGCTACATCCATGTGTATTATGGGGTTCTGACTGGTTTACCGAAGACCCCTATCGCAAGGAAAAAGAATGCCAAAAGCGAAAAAGATTCAGCCAACGCCGGCAAGAGTTGAAAGCGACATTGTAAGCATTGAGGACGTTGTGAAAGACGTACGTGTTCTTAAAGACACGCGCTTTACCAAGGAATCGTCTGCTGCCGCAAATGACGTAAACATTCAAAGGCGCACGGAACGCAAGATAACAAGCAAGATTATTGAGCTTGATGCCGTAGACGAATACCGCAAGCGGCAAGATCAGATTGCACGCTTGGGCTTGGGCCGTGTAACAAAAGAGCTAAATCGAGAAGAATTGCCCGAAGTCGGCCTTGCCATCATCATGGACCACGGTTTGCGCGTATTGGGCGGCGAATGGGAAATGAAATCAGCAGAAGAAGCTACTAAAGTGGCAAAAATCTGGCATGATATTCTCCGCCTTGAAATGGGTGAACCAACCAGCATTTCCAGTAATCAGCCTATTGAAGACGCAGATCAGCGCAAAAACAGGTTTGAGGAGCTAAAGGTTGAGGCAAAACGTCGTATTGAAGGTGGTTTACGTGCCGTTGCTGGCGATGGGGGTTCATGAGTATAACCGTTGACAAGAAGCTTTTACTTAGTGACGAGGAGTTTGCGGCCCTTACTAGCCACGAACAAGACGAATACTTAAAGCTTTTAGAGGAGGACTTGTCTGCTTGGTCGTTGGTTGGCAACGAAAGGCAGATGAGGGCCAACATATTGCTTAATAAAACTGACTGGCTGTTATATGGCGGTGCAGCTGGTGGCGGCAAATCAGAGCTAATTACCTACCACGCGCACGAATTGTCACTTAAATACCCTGGCCACAGGAGTTTGTTGATACGTACCGCGCTGCCAGAACTACGGCGTTCATTAATTATTCGTACTCAAGTGCGCTATTCGCAGCTAAAAGTCAAAGCTCAACTGCGGTCAGTAGACAACATGAAAGCCTGGTGGTACGAAAACGGGTCGATTATCGAATATGGTTACTGCGCGCGCGACGAAGACGTAAGCCAATTCATGTCAGCTGAATACGACTTTATTGCATTTGACGAAGCTACGCAGTTTACCGCCTACCAGATGTTGATGATTTCTGGACGTTTGCGTACAAGCCGCAAAATGGCTGAAGCCGGCGTTAAAACGCACGTTGCATTTGCTACTAACCCTGGCGACCGAGGGCACACTTTCCTTTATCAAAGCCTTGTAACACCTACACATTACGGTAAACAAGCAGTTGTGTATGATGTTTCTGAAGGATTTGAAAACCCGGATATTGTACGTTTAGTTCCGCTGCCAGAAGATCTTGACGAGTTGGCCAAGCTGGAAATAGACCACGACCCCAACAACCACCTTGTTGTTGCTTTTGTTCCGTCAACCGTAATGGACAACCCATTTATTGACCCTACATATCGCAAGAACTTGTCGATGCTGCCAGACGTAGAACGCCGGCAAAAGCTACTTGGGGATTGGGATACGTTTACCGGCCAGTATTTTGGCGAGTTTGATAGGTCGATACACGTAGTAGAACCTTTCAACATACCAAAAGAATGGCAACGCTATCGAGGCATTGACTTTGGTACGGCCAACCCTTTTTGCTGTCTTTGGGGCGCAATGGACCCATCTGACGGAACCATGTACATATATCGAGAGGCTTACCAAAAAAATCTTACAACTGCGGAACAGGCTCGTTTAGTTAAGCGTATGTCAGTAGATGAGCACGGCAAAGCCGAAAACATACTAATGACAGTTATCGACCCTTCTACATTTTCTAACGTTGCTGGTCTCGGCACAACTGTTGCATTGCAATATAATGCTCAAGGTGTTATAGTTGCTAGAGCAAAGAATGCACGTATTGCAGGATGGCAAAATATGCGTCGTTATATGATGCCTCATCCTATCGATGGAAAGGTAAGGGTAAAGATGTTTTCAAGTTGTCAAAATTTGATTAGAACTATTCCCTTAATGCGCCATTCGCAACAAAACATTGAAGATCTTGACACAAAAGACGAAGATCACGCAGTTGACGCGCTACGCTATTTGTTAGCTTGTCGACCATACGAATTGTCGCGCAAGGAGAAAAAGCAATACAAAGAAGGGGCCGAAGGCAAAGTCCAAAAATTTATGGAAAAACTGGATCGCCAAGGAAAAAGAAAAAATGTATGGAGGTAACATGTTAGTAACAACTCAGTATTTATTTTTGCCTGGAGTATGTAGTTTGTGCGGTTCAAGCCATTTGCCGACTATTGATACAGGTATTGACTTGGATTGGCAAAACGCCCCAGACGATCCAAACCCATCGCACAACCGTAGGTTTTACATTTGTGCTGATTGTGCAGTTACTTGCGCGCAAATGGTTCTTGACTCACGCAATCTTGAGATGAAACCAGCTGGTACTGTTGCGTCTTTAGAAGAATCATTGGCTGACGTAAGTCAAAATAACGCTTTGTTGCTAGCGCGCATTGCAGAGTTGGAAAATGCTTTGACAATTGTAAAAGAAATTAATCCATTGCCTCAGCAAAAAATTACACCTAAGGACATTAAGTCGTTTGAAGTTGTGTCCAAGGATGCGCTTAAATGATCGTTGCTGCATTGCTTGGCATAGCCAACGCGGTTGCTTTGATGTATGTTGTGCGTGAGAATCGTAGATTGACTAATATGGTCATTGCGCGTCATGCGCAAGATTTGGTATTACTCAACAACCAAGAAGCACGCAAAATGAAAAGAAAAAAAGATATTGAAAAACCTGAAAAACATTCTGCGTGGCGCAACCCAAGTGAAGGAGTTGGTCCATGAATGAATGGAGCCCACCTACGCCGGAAAAAATTAAATCGATGTGGTTTGATGCCGACCAGTATCTTGTAAAAGAACGACGCGATTATTGGCTTAACGGTTCTTATTATCTTGGCCACCAATGGGTTTGGTGGGATGTAACGCGCAACTTGATCCAAGAGCTTGATTACGCAAACGACTCTGAGCGCAATAGCCGTATTACTGTTGACAAGTTTGGCCCACGTTGCGGCAGCCTTTTGGCGCGCATGATTCGTTCTGAACTGTTTTTTGAAGTGCAGCCTACGGGTACTGACGATGCTTCAATGCGTCGCCAACATTTACAGGAACAGCTGCTTATCGGTGAACAGCATGATCGCGATTGGGAAGTAACCCGCGAAATGACCATGTTGCAAACATTGTTTGGTGGAGCAGCTGGCGTATCTGTTGAATGGGACCCTGACCTTGGTGAAGATGCAATGGTCGACCCTGAAACTGGTATTACCATCCCCGAAGGCGGCATTAGACTTACGCCACTTGGCATTAATGAATTCACCTTAGAGCCAGGTACGCAAGATGCTAAAGATTCACGTTGGTGGATGCGCTGCACTTCTCTGCCGCCAAAACAAGTACAAGAACGTTATGGCCTTGATTGGGAACCTGCGCCAGACGCAGAAGCAATGATGAGCACCAGGTCGCGCAGCCTTTTAATTAGGCGACCAAGCGGGCAGCCACCTCGCACCACTTTGGTTTATGTTTACTACGAGCGCCCTACCGCCACCACTCCTGGTTGCGTTGTGCACGTAGTCAACGGCAAAGTTGTATTGCAGGAAGACCAATGGCCTTTTCCTTTTAAGACGCTTAACCTTGTTTTGTTCCGTCAAAAGAAAATCCCTAATACTTGGGTTGGCCACACTCTTCTTACGCCTGCGCGCGATATCCAGTACGCATACAATCGCGCACGCTCTACAATTATGGAGCACATGCGCAAGGCCGCTAACGCACGTTTGATGATTCCTGCTGGATCTATCGACGACGCAGACACCGTAACCGTTGATCCAGGCGACACACTTGAATACAACGCTGAGCTTGGTGAACCGCATTGGCAAACAGCTCCTGACGTACCTCGTTGGATTAGCCAAGAAGCTGTTTCTCTTGAAATGGAACTTGACGACATTTTTCATACGCACTCAGTAAGTCGTGGTCAAGCACCTGGCGACCGCAACTCTGGTCTTGCTTTGTCGTTGTTGGCAGAAAAAGACGATACTCCACTTGGCCCTATGGCCCGCGACCAAGCAAAAGGTTGGGGAGAAATTGCCACAATGACGCTAAGCCTTTACCGTATGAACGCCGAAAATACTGGCATGCAACGGCAGATTACTGTTATGACGGAACACAAACTACCTCTTGATATCAGTTGGGGCGCAAAAGACATTGATAAAAACCCTAAAGTTGTTGTTCCGCTTGACGCTACTAGCCCTCGCAGCAAACTGGCTACTCAATCAATCCTTACGTCGCTGGCCGACAGATTCCCTCAAGCGTTCCAAAACGTCGACCCAATCGCTATGGCTAAAATGTTGGACCTTCCTGATCCTAAAGCTTACTTATTGCAAGTTGACCCTGACGCTGGGAAAGCTGAATGGGAGAACGGGTTGCTCATGCAGGCTGTGCCAGTTGTACCGGAAGATTTCGATATGCACGACGTTCATATCAATATTCACAACCGTCAGCGCAAGTCACCTGCTTACGAAATGGCTGAACCGGCTGCAAAAGAGATTATCGATCTTCACGTAATGGCGCACTTGAGAATGCTCCAAGGTGATACGCAAGCAGCGCTTGATGCTCAAGCAGCTATGCAACAAGGCTTACAACCTACAGCTCAACAGGCAATGACACTTTCGGGTGGTATGTCTGGGCAGGCAGCTGAAGCTCTTGTAGGAAGTCAGCCTGGCTTTACCAATAACACAATCGGCCAGCAGCAGACAGTAGATATGATGAGTCAATCAGAACCAATGGCACCAGGGGATACTGGTCTAGAATAACAATCAGGAGGACAAATGAGCGATATACAAGATACTGGTGGGGATTCTTCGTTTGATTTTTTAAACGATATTCCTGCGGAAGCTGAAGCACCTGTCGAGCAAGCAGACACGAATTGGGAAGAACGTTATAAAACAGAGGTGCAAGACCGCATCAAAGAACGTGAACGTTATAAGCCAATCCGCCAGACATTTGACAGAATGCACCCTGACGATGCTCAGGCAGTTGCCCAATTTGCTAACGCATGGGCTGCTGGTGATCAGGAAACTGCTATCAAATGGATGGTCGACAACGCCAAGACATTAGCTGGTGACCGTTTTGACGCTTACCTTAGCGGCAACGAACAAGCAGTAGTCAACCAGGCTTATCAGCAAGGCCAAGCTGCAAATCTTACACCTGACCAAGTTGAGCGTTTAGTAACGCAGAAATTGCAGTCGTACCAGGAACAACAAGATGTTGCTCGCTACCAGGCCCAGATTGACACCGACCTGCGCGAACTCGGCTATGAGCCAGAAACACCTTTGGCTCATGCTGTAATCATTGCTGCCACTAACCGACCAGACCTTGATCTTAAGGCTGCTGTTCAGGATATGGAAAACCAAATTCTGAAGCAGGCGCAATCAATTGTCCAACGTCGTCAAGCCGGCAACGCTTCTATGCCACCGTCAAGCCCTAATGGCATTCCAAGTTCTTTGTCGTCAACTGCCACTCCTAGAGAAAAAGCTATGGCTCGGTTACAGCAAAACGGTTTGTGACCACTTGACATTAGGAAAAAAATAGATACAATTTGTGTATTGTCCTGGATTGGTCAATATGTAATACACGCAAGTCGCCATCTCGCGGAAGTGAGTTGGGTTAAGCAGCGGATGCTGTGAAGCC
>Ga0222713_10001021_pt1 | contig 31976 bp, 43 predicted proteins | sample C33_649DmetaG_FD_165061 | JGI IMG/M metagenome (GOLD analysis project Ga0222713, IMG submission 165061) | Estuarine water microbial communities from San Francisco Bay, California, United States - C33_649D | ecosystem: Environmental > Aquatic > Marine > Unclassified | place: USA: California... | reverse complement strand
TTACCACCTCCAACAACTGTACTTCACCAGAGAATTGTGCCAATTTACCAGGTTGTAAACTTACTGCTGGCATTGATGTGACTATAACACGCCAATTGCAATCATTACCTACAATGATACGATCCTGATTATTTGTAGAACTGAATGTCCATACATTTTGATTAGATACTGTTGTACGTGTACCATAACCGCTCTGATCAAGGAATCCACGATTAAGGGTCACTTCATATAGTAATACACCTTCTAATGCAAACACATCATATACACATACATACGGATAACGATAAGTTTCACCACCTGCGACAGAACCAGCTGGTTGTAGTATATCACCACTCTTTAAGATTGTAGTTCCAGATACAACAATTTCTGGATCAATCTCGATTGTGATCTTATTTCCAGTTGCACTCTTCATAGTAATACCAGAGAGTGGTCGTTGAGTTGTAAGAATAGCCAAATCACGAGGTGAATTTCCCATATACTCACTTAACCAAGCACTTCCAGAATTTCCACCCAATTGGATCTTCCATTCAGTATGACGATCGCGAATAAAGAGTTGTTCGATCTCTTCTCTCCAATCTCGCCATGGCATGTAGTCAACAGGTTTAACCTTGAAACTCCAAGGTTTTACTGTATTTCTAGTTTGCGTAATCAATCTACCACTACGACTTACGTTAGTAGCAACAGTATCATTGCGACTAAACTCAATGCTTTGTGCACTGTCCAAAAACTTTTGAATTGGTGTTTTATTAGATAAACCATTAAAGTTAATAGGCATATATTATCTCCTTGCTGGACCTGGGGTGCTGCGACGACCTTGTTCGACTACAGCATGAACAAAACTTGGGTCTCGTGCAAGTTGTTGTTTGAAACTCTGTGCATCCGTTGCTTGAATGCTATAACTGATTTGGTTAACTACACTTTGTGGTTGTGACGAACCACCCTGTAGATTTCCATTCGATATAATAGTACCACTACTACGAGGTACGAATAACTCAGGACCTTGCTCACCTACAATATATGGTGAACTTCCACTTACTGGACCACCATTAGCTCTGAACATACCCATGATAGAACTAAAGATACCACCGCCACCTCCGCCACCAGTTAAACCACCCATCAAACCGCTAATCATTTTCTGAGCTTGTATGCGAGCAAATTGAGCAATCATACTATTTGCAAGATCTTTAAATGATAACTTACCAGTCATAACAAAGTTTACAAGAGCGTCTTCAGCTCCTTTGCTGAAATTCTTAAATGCATCATCAGCAATTTTAGCTGCGTTAGTAGCATTACTTGCGTAGTCAGCAAGACTCTTATCCCAACCAGTACTCCATTCACGACTCTTTTCAATGAGTGCCTGTGTCTGATCGAGTTGTCCCTGATTAGCATTTGCAACCTGAGCATATATAGCATCTTTCTCTGATTGTGATACATCAGTTCCAGGAGCTAACTTTGCGCGACGACGAGCAATTTCTTGTTCAGCAAGTAGAGCATTCTGAGTTTTAATAGCAGCAATACTACGCTCATCTTCAGTCATTGTTAGTGCTGCCATCTCAGCTCGCAATCGGATACCTTCAGTCGTTGCAGCATTTTGTAAATCAAGTGCAAACTTATAGGCATCAGCTTTAGTTTGTTCTGCATTCAATTCTTTCTGCTTCTCAATAAGACCACTCATTGAATCAGCAACCTTTTGTCGTACAGCGGCTTCTTCATCAGCAGTAATAGGCTTATTACCAAGTTGTGCTTGTTTACGCTTTACTGCAGCATCTTGTTCAGCAGTAATCTGTTGTTGAATAGATGCTAACTTACGTTCATCTTCACTCTTATTGAAATCAGCAATCGCTGAATCCATACCTCTTATTTGACCTTTCATCTTCAATTCAAGATCAGCGATGTATAGTCTATCTTCTTCTAATTGTTTCAGAGTAGCAGTAGATGTAAGAATCGATGTAGTATCATCAACACGCTTGCTGATTGCATCACGCTGTTGCATCATAATACCAAGTGTAGCACCAACAGTTTTCTTAGTAGCATCATCACCTTGAGCAATCTGCATCTTGGCTTTTGAGATTTCAGCGTTGATCTTTGCAAGATCCATTTCTTTCTTTAACTTGAAATCAAGAGCACCTAAACTAGCGGCAGCTTCAACAGCTCCAACACCAACTAATTCTTGGGCAGTTTGCAATCTCTTCTTTGCTTGCTCATTAGTAAGACCTTCAAGTTTATATTGCTCTTTAAGAGCTTCAACTTGAGCTAACCAAGGTTGCTTTGCAGGTCCACCACCCTGTTCAGTATCACCAGGTTTTCTTGCATTAGTACCACCAGTCTGTAATCGTGGATCTACAAATCCATCACCACCTCGTTTACCTTCACCGCCACCAACAATAGGTTTAGCAGCAGCAGCAACATCATTCAATTTACCTGGCATCATGCCAAGTTTTTCACCAATCTTTTCCAACCACTTATACATAGTTGGAAAGTTATCTTTAACAAGAGCTTCCAACTTACCAGCTAAGAAGTCAATAGGATCTACATTAAATGCGAACTTAAATGCTTCATTAATAGCAAGAACAGCTCCTACTACTACTGCTAAACGAGCAGCAAGAGCTACTAATCCAGCAACCAATTTACCAATTGCAGCAAGTGTACCAGTCATAGCAGCAGCAAGACCACCTTGTGCAGTTGTCAGCACAGTAGTACTTGCGGTGACAACACCATTAGCTTCAGCGAGTGCAGCTTTAGCTACGGCAAGACGCCATGTTAACTTTTCTTCTACACTTAATGCAACACCTTCAGCAATAGTAGCTTCAAGTGATGCTACTTTAGCGGCAAGACCCGCAGCTCGAGCTGCAGAGTTAGCGGCAAGTGAAGCTGTGTTAGCTACGAGTGCAGTTGTTTCTAGACCAGCAGCTCCAGCACCAAGACCAAATGCTGCAGCTAAAGAACCAATCATACCAACAAGTGTTTCAATCGCTGTAGCAATACCAGCTGCAGCGATAAGACCCATAGCAACTGCAAGACCTTTAGCAGCAATTTCAGCATTTCCAGATTGTGTGATAAACGTAGCAAAATCAGCTAATGAATCTCCAAATAGATTTACAAACGCATCCTTGATTTTTTGAGCACTCTGTTCAAGTTTCTTATTAGCTTCATCAAGGTTCTCTACCTTAGTAGCCATACTAGCCATTGTACCATCAGCAGCTGCGATACCAGATGAGAGATCATCCCATCTACCAGTTAGTTGTAATGCACTCTTACCAAGAACATCGGTAGCAGCACGAAGCATTTCAGTACTACCACCACTCTCTTGCATTGTACGAGAAACTACCTGCAGTTTCTCAGCGAGAGTCATCTTACTCAACTGATCAGCATTAATACCAAGTTTTTCGAATGCAGCTTGTAATCCAGCACTTCCACCCTGAGCTTCATCAGCACTCAGCGCAAGATTGTTAAGTGTCTTTTGCATTTGCTCAGAACTTAAACCAGCTTTATCGAAACCAGCTTTCAATTCTAGAGTAGACTCTATTGAGAGACCAAATGCTGTACTCATATCTTTAACAGCACTACTTGTATTAAAGATGTTTGTCAGGAATGTCGCCATTCCAATACCTGCAATAGCGGTTGCAAGATTACCAGCACTTCCAGCTACTGATGATAGACCACTATTCAACTTCGCCATATTAGTAGTGACACCACCAATATGTGTATTCAAATTCTTAAGTGCATCAGCAGAAGTGTTTGCACTCTTCTCAAGAGTTTTTCCAAATGTGTCAGCACTATCAGTTGCTTTTTTAATTGCAGCTTGATATTGCTTATCATCTAGAATGAGGGCAGCTTTAATACTACTCATATCATTTATCCTTTTTCTTGGCTATTTCTTTATCCATAGCCTTTTGTAGAAACTTTTCAGCTTCTGCTGACATACCACGAGGTGCTTGAGGAGAACTGCCGCTCTCAAGTTTATCTGCATATGGATAGTTTAGATCAATGCTCTTACCTCGTAGATGTGTAGAACGACGAGCATTACCCGTTCTGATTGGTGTCACATCAACAAAATAATTATATGTATCTTTAATGACTGAATCTGGAATCTTAGCAACACCCTGTAAGTGTGCACCTAAATCCGATTTTATATTAACTCTTAGCATTCTTAAACCTTTCCACTTTCTCTAGGAGAACAGATGTTGGTATTTCATTTGGATCCTTAAGCCCTCTTGACTCTCGATCCTTCGCAGCTCTATAACTGGCAGCAGTATCAAACACGAACAAATCTATTGTGGAACTACTCTCAAGTATTCTGCTAGGCAGACAGCCGTAGCGTTCTGCCATTGCATCTAATACTAGGATGTAGTTTAACTCAATGCTACCTTCTACAACTTGTTCGTTGGTCACTTTCCCAGTTGTTCAATAACCTTCTGAATTGCTGCACTTGTCACATCAGGAGGTAGTACCATACCATCACCGCAGATTGAACGACCTTTTTCATCAAGAATCAAATCATTAATAAGTGCAACAGCACCTGTATAATCACTATTTAACTTAGTAGCAATTTGAACAAATAGATCCATTGGTTGGCGGTCATAGACATAGAAGTCTAGAGCTTCACCATACTTCTCAATAATTTCTGGAGTATCTAACTCAATCTTAATCAACTGTGGCTTCGCTGCCAATTTACTTAAACTCTTACTCATCACAAATCTCCTGTTTTAGGTAATGTACAGCACTTAAGAGAAACTTCATACGACTCTCAGCCTGCATCAAATCTTTTTGAGCACACCTAATCTCAGCCGAAGCTTTTGCTGCTTCAGCAATGAGACTTATAATAATATCTTTTCTTGAATGTTCATCAAAAATCATGGGTATCTCCAAATCGTGTACAAAGTTATTTATACAAAACAAAAGGAGCCGAAGCTCCTTTTGTTTAGAGTGTAGTACTCTATTAGGCCATTGTACCAGCAACATAGTTGCCGTCAATTTCAAGACCGATTGGAGATACCCAAACTGGAGAATCAGCAGAAACTGCTGGAGCTACGTTTGAGAAATAACCAGTTGCCATTACATAGCGGTCACCAGTACTTAAACCAGATAAACCAATAAGAACGTCAACACGAGTCTTCTTGTTAGACATACCGAAGATACCTTCTTCAGTTGCTGTACCAGTTGCCTCATTCTCAGCACTTGGATCAGTACCGAAGAATGTTGCTGGATCTAATACAAGGTTTCCACTAATAGTGTTAGAAGAAACAGATGTCACAACTTTTTCAGATGCTGTATCTAATTGTTTCCAACGGAAAGTAGAAGGTGTATTAGTAATTGTAATGTCCTGTAAGGCAGGTACTTCTAGAGTAGCAGTTGTCACTGCACCAGTTGCGTAGAAATCAGCAACAGCAGGTGCTGTTCCATCATTAACACGAACTAGAACTCGTACAAAGTCTGCACTTGAGGCTGCGTTGATGTATGCCATCTTTAATTGCTCCTTAAGCGATGTTATTGTATCTATACTCAAACTCATAGATCATCGTAGATCCATCAATAGTTGTAGTATAATCAAACTCTTTTCTGAAAGAGTTTGGAATGGATGCTTCAGTTCGTGCGTTAGCAAGAACTGTTAGTGCACTGTCTAAATCAGCGTTTCTATTTTTAGCATCAACAGTTAGATAACCTTTAATCGTAAACTGTTTCTCAGAAATGTCTGGACCGTTAAGTAGGGCCAGTAATTGTGTAGTGGTGCTCTCTGGTTCAGCGAGATAGACTTTACGAGCATTCTTAACATATAGAGGTGTACCACTATCTTCGAATGGAAGTTCCATCGATACCTTAATAGTACCAGACAGATTCGCAGATAGATATGTTAGAAGTTCTGTTCTCATCTTACTCTCACCAAATTAAGTTTAACTGGACTCTTTTCAGCGGTTTCGATAGTATCGTCACCGTCAAAATCATACCAATCACCACTCTCAACTACTTCTTTGAATAGTTTACTATACTGATCACTGAAGTATTTCATCTTTACGACGCCACTATCAGTTTCATTACCGAAATCAGCAACTCGCGGATATACATATTCAGCTAACGCAAAATAGATATTTAAATCCTTGAATTCCTGTTCTCGACCGTTGATGAGTGTAGGATCTATACTTGGTAAGCGTCGCATATCACGCTGGAGTGAAGCATCTCGACCAAATACATACTCTTTCCACCAATCAGTATTACGAAGTTGTGTAAGGATACGCATACTCGCTTCTGAGAGTAGCTTCTCAATTTCAACTTCAGTTAAATCTTCATTGACTTCGAATAGGCGTTGATCACGACTCTCAACTTCGCTGAAATCAGCAAAGCTAATGAATGTACTATTATTATAATTGAAACTCATCGTGATCTTCTCGCGTTATCTAGATTAGGCTACCAAGTCAACGTTCATAATAAAGCCATAAGCAGAATTAAGAACGGAAGCACCAGCAACAGCTGTAAGAACAATGTCAGTAGCACGAGCAGCAGCTTGACGTTGTGTCTCTAAACCGATTGTACCACGCATTGCATGACCAATAGCAGATGGAGCGAATACTGCGCAAGTAGCAACACCAGTTGTACCGTTGTAAGGTACTAATGGAGACTCAACAACTGTGCAACCAGCAAATTGTGCAATGAAGTAGTTCTGCAAGATAGAATCAGCAGTAGCACCAGAAGCTGTGTATGAATCTACAGCAGTAAGGCTCTTCTTCAATTTAGCTGCAACTTTAGGGTGTAGAACAGCTACGAAACCACCACTTAACTTGTTTGTACGCAAGTCAGCAACGCGATCCATAATGTCGTCTTTACCGAAGTTAGCAACCGCAATAGCAGTAGCAGAACCACCTAAGCTAGAGAACTTAGAGAATGCTTGTGTGTCCATCGATTCAGCGATAGCACGACCACTCTGATCACCAAGTTGAGCCATAACGTTGCTGTAGGCAGAGTCACGCAACATGTCAGTGACACTGTGCATAACAACGTGTTCAGTCAAGTTGATGTCAACAGAACTTGTACCAGTGTTTTTAGGAGTAGCAGCAGCCTCATCAGTGATGATTTGAGCTGTGATAGAATCCCAAATTGGAACAGCTAGAGTTTTACCAGTGTTTAGTGGTGCATCGAACACTGTCACTAACTGGCGAGCAACGCTTTGCTCGTAAGCAGCGTATTGAGCTGCTGTGATTAACTTACCGAAGAGTTCTTCGTTTGTGGCTGTAGTATTTGCCATGTTATAATTCCTTTATTAAAGGATGCCTTTCTTAGCGGCATCTGCATAGATTTTTCTATGTTCTGGATTTCGCATATCAAGTTTGTTAATGTCCAATTTATCCATTGATGCAGCGACACTACTCTTAGTAGCACTAGTCGATGGACTAGGTTGAACGAAATGTGGATTTGAATGTAGCCATTCACCTACAAATGATTCAACAGACAGAGGACGACCAGCGTCATCGTATCTTACTTTACCTTCGTTGTCCAAAACTTCTGGTTCTCCATCAACATTTAATCGCAAATTATTTCTAATAAGACTCTTAACCTGATTTGGATTAACAGCACGAAGTTTAGCAGCTGCGTCAATGATAGGACTATTTAACTTAAACTCTTCAATGACTCTATCCCTCTTCTGAATCTCTGCGTCCTTCTTGGCCGCCATCTCCTGAAGAATTTTATCAAACTCACCCCGCTTCAGTGCAAGATCTTGCTCGCGTTTTGAATGTTGAGCAATGATATCACGAACAGTATCTGGATCTCCAAGATCCTCATACTTAGACAATACTTTCTTGGTAATCGCACTCTTAGTACGAGCCATCATATCATCTACTTCGCGTTGTGAATAAGTTTTTTCAGCCTGAGTATTTGATTCAGTTGTTGCCTCAGTTGCATCAACATTGCCAATGTTTGTATCGGTCATTGTGTCCTTTGCCGGGTCTTAGCCGTATGGTTAATGTGAGCTCGTAGTGAACTCATAGTTTTATTTATACTTCTGGAATTGTACCTATCACTCTTCGTCTGAAATATCGGTTTCCACTTCACTTACATCTAGAACTTCAGGTACAGGAGAGGTTTCTTCGAAGTCAAGACCAAGTAGAACAGCGATCTGAGTATCAATAGCAGAGGCTAGATTTACATCAGTGACAGCAGCTTTTGCAGATACTAATCGTTGTAGTTCATTATCAGTATTACGAATAGCAAAGTTAGATGGATACTCAATCTCACCGTCCCACTGTAAGCCGTAGTAGTATGCAATCCATTGCCAAATACCTTCTTCAGCAAGTTCTAGGTTATCAGCAAGAGAACTTAGACGAGCATTTAGCAACTGGAAATCAGTTTCAATTGCGATACCGCTCATCTCACGAGTTTCTGTAGCACGAACACTTCCAACGTTTGTCATTGAATCAATCATTTGACGGCGTTGTGCAATAGAATTATAGATAGACTCTACACTTGCACCAGAGAATTCAAGTACATATGGTTTTAGATTAGGATCAAGATTTTCAGGCAATCTAATAAGTGCACCTGCTCCAGTGCCAACCTCAGTTTCTCCAGTAGCTACTAGAGATGGATGCGAATCAAGACGAATACTCTGTTCTACTTCGCTCATCTCATTATATTCTGCACGTTGTTGATCTGCTACATCGCTAATGATTGATAGACCTACACCACGAGTTGGTGATCGTTCGCTATAAACAAGAACGAATGGAATGACACCTAAACCATTTACTTCCTCGTAATAGTCAGTTGCCTCTTCTCGATCTAGGGCGATTACTGTAGTAGATATAATATCTCGTGTCCATTCTTTAATAGTTGTTGATGTATCATTCATCTCTTCAATGTATCGGATCATAGAGAGTGAATAAGAACCATTAGCACTGCGACTCCAGGTCCAATCAACTACAGAGAGTGGAGTGAGTACAGACATATAAGGACGCACTCCAGCAGCGATCTCATCAGCAGCAGTCGTAGCACCAATATCAGGTTTTGCAACTGCAACCCAGGTGTGACCAAATACCTGACTCCAGATAGCTACATCTTTCATGAATGCATTCATGCTACGCCCGTCAAGGTCAGCGTCTTCAAGAATAAGTGGTGTAAATTGAGAAGTCTCTAAACTGCCGAGATCTCTGTCTGGTTCTTCACGAAATAGGAATGAGATGTATAGACTAATAATACTCTTACACTGATTATCAAGTGGAGTGTTGATTAGTCGTTGGTTGTAGTCACTATCACTCTCAAGTTGATAGCGTGTAAGATATGCACCTTTACGATACTCATCTCCACCTACATAGGAGTTTAATAAGAATAACCATCTATCACGGTGTCGTGTGTATAGATAGTTTTTTGTTGTTGCTCTATTGTAAGCAGCTGATAGAATTTCATTCATGTGTTTGTTCCTCTTTTTATTTATGCAATGCATGACCGAATCGTTGAGGTGCAGTCGTAGTACCTTTATTTATAGGATATAGGAATTGGATCATGTAAGTAAGAGCATCGCAACCATGGTCCCATCCACTGTCCTTGTCAGGAATCATAGTACCATCTTTATATGCCCAGTTTTTAAGACTCTTAATAGTCTTTTTGCAGGATGGATCTATAGTAAATCGTGTAGTACCATCAGTACGTAAGAAGAACAACGAATTTCCAGTGTTAATACGATCTCTCACAAGTGGATGTTGACGATGATAGCGTGTTGTAAACCCAGCCATTTCAAGTAGGCGTATGTCAGTGTTTCCACCAGCACTTGTCTTACGCTGAACACCAGCAGGATCTGGAAATACGGTAATAGGATTTGTTGGATAACGATTACGAATCTCTTGTATTACTTCACTTGTATTACTATTGTCAATGTAGATCTCATCTGCGATCTCAATGCCAGCGCGAGTTTGACGACCAATAACAGCACTCATTGGAGTGTTGTTAAAGTCCATACCAATACAGAGTGGTTCATGTGAGGATAGTGGAGCTACTTCACGAATGTTATGCTCACCGAATTCACCAAAGATAACACCAGCAAAATTGACCCAAGTTGCTTCGTATTCCTGTTGGAATACCTTTGGTGATAGGTCACTTCGTGCAGCTTCAATTTCTTCTGCATCTACGAATCCACCTTCAGCAGTAGTGTATGTATAGGATACCCAACCCTTTTTAGTGAGATAGTTATCATAGAGATCTCGTGCAGCCTGATTACCAGCTTTAGGAGTGCCAATAAAGAGAGCACTACCAAGTTTATCCGATAAAGATGGTCGCAGAATCTGGTGCCATACTTCATCGAGATCTATATCGCAGAATTCGTCTATGCAGATAAAGTTAAGAGATTCACCTCGTAAATTATCACCCTGTTCAGCAGACTTTAAACAGATCTTGCTGTCATTCTTTAGGGTAATAATCAACTCACTCTCATTAACACTCTTTACCCAGTGTAGAGATACGAGTTTCTTTTTTAGTTTACTCCATACTAGAGATTTAGCCTGTTGTCGACTACCTGTTAGGTACCATACATTAGAGTGTGGTACCGAAGCAAATCGTGCAAGTTCTCTCATTGCAAGAAATGTCTTACCACCTCGACGACCAGCAACGACTACTCTGAATCGTGTTCTATCGTTAGCAATAAGTTCTTGCTTTGCACTTAACGGCATAGTGTATCATTGATGCTATCCACTGCTGCTGCCAATTCGGTTGGATGTAGATAGAATTCTACTGGTGTGAGATCTATATCACCACACTCACGCCAAAACGCTACTCTTACTGTTTCCTGATCTATCCAAGTTGTAGATAGATGTAGTATATAATCATCTTTTCTTTGTACTATCATTCTTAAGGGTTTCTAATAGAGAATATATTTCATCTATATTCTGTCTGCTTACTCCGAATAGTGAAATCCAGAATAGCGGAAGTACGATCAACATACTTCCAATGAGTATTAGGCGTCGTTTCATACGCTGTCGGCGGACACATCGCTGACATCGCTGACATCATCATCTGCTGGTGCTGCATCAAATGTGTCAGTCCATGGAAGAATAGTGACCTCACCTACCATACCATTATCACTCATTCCTAACATGTTCTTTGCTAAGAAGATTTGCATTACAACATTGCCCTTCACAATAGCATTCTCTAACATCGCTCTGCGAAGACGCTGCTTTAATTGCAGACGACCTTTTTGAAGTTCATTTCTAAAGTTATACGTTAGAGTGTTGTGGGCAATGCCAAAGAAGTCTCTTATTTCAGAATCGTTGCAGCCAATCATGGCTAATTCTTCTACTTGTTCTGGCGGTACAACCGTATGATCGCGACCAACGACTTTGCCTCTAATGGTGGCTTCACCCCATTGTGGTCCATGTTTACCTTGCATAGTTAAATTCCTTTTCTAAATCTTATTTATATATTCTATAGTCATGAGTTCAGCTACTCGTGGGTATTGAATATAGAATAGGAGATGATCTTCTTCTTCTAGAAGAAATGAATACATATGTAGATCTACATCATAGAAGCCTTCTTGTGCGAATTGATTAAAGAATGCTATACATCCAATGGTATCTTCTAGAGGATGATTTTTAGTATAGGCATCTACATGTAGAATACATCTTAACAAATTGGAAGTTTGTGGATATAGTGGTGAGTTGGATTCACACATTGAAGGTTCCTACAGGTTGATTTAATAAATGTACCATCAATACTCTCGTTGTGGAGATGCATGTATGCTAGGCGTCGAGCTTGAGTCATCTGATTAGTACCTCTCTTATAGGCACCAAACAGGGCTCCAGCAGGATGATAGGCACCATTCCAAACCCAACAATCTGTTTGTGGATCTACAGTATATTTAGTTGCGAAGTTCTCGTGACTCCAACTCCAGTCTCCTACTGTGGTATCAATTTTTCTTTGTGCTGCCATAAATTCTTTCTAACAGATCTGGATTACTCTTGAATAGGTGATATGTACTTACAGCAAGAGTATCAACAACTTCTTCAGAGAGATCCAGATGTAGAGTTTTTTCCATCACATGAAATAACTCATGAAGAAGTGTTATAGAGGTCGCTTCTTCTCTTTGATGAGATACTATACTAATAGTATAATCTGTTGGATCACACAGTCCAACCCAGTCAAGGTGGGTGTCTAGTTCGATGTCCTGAATTTTCCAGTTTTGGCTCATGAAAGAGAAGTAAGTTATCATATGTTTATTTATCTGTTTGACCCGGAATCTTCTTGTGAAGATAGGAGACAGCAAAACTGCTGTAGTTGATAAGATCACGGAATGAGTCTTCAAGTGCTTCGTTTTCTGGTTGAACACCACTCTCCATTAGTGATCGTATACGCAGCATTTTAGCGTGGCAGATATCATAGATACTCTGCAGTCCGTGTGGATAGTAGTCTATTTGCTTCACAGAGGATGCTGCATTCTGATAGTCATGAGCTTTCTTTACTTGTAGTGCAATACATTCTCGTAGCACTGTACAAGAATAGTTTTCAGTTGTATTATTTTCCATCTTTATTTCCTTTGGTGTTCTTCCTGGGTGGGGTGTGGTGTAAGGTTGCATATTCTTCGATAAACTTATAGTGACGTGAGTATACATGCAAGTTCTGTACTTGCCAATGTAGAGTACCACGAGAGATCTTCAAATCTTTGCAGAGAAGATCCATAACATGTAGTTGCCATGCACGATCATTCTTATAACCATACACAGCATCGTTAGATCGCATTTGAACTACTGCATGTAGTAGATTATCACGAATATAATATGATACTGCATTAGTACAAACGAAATCACTCATACCGTCTGTATAGTAATCATAATGCATGGATGGTCGTGTATAGATCATGGTAGCACGACGAGAAGCGGGATTGGTTTCAAGTTCTTGTCGTACTCGTAGATATTGACGGCCGTTTTGCGGTGACCAAATAAGATAACCGTAGTTTGAGTTAATCATACCCGCGGGTGATGCTACTGATTTCCAGATAGTTGGTGCGCCACCAGGAAAGTCATTTACATTTCGTGAATTGCTCTCATACCAAGAGATTTCACGATCAATATAGTTTTGGTCAGGAGTACCAAAGATTGCGGCTTCATCAGCTTCAAAAGAGGCACCGAGTATCTCAACTGTAGGATTCTCGGTACCGACTTTATAGGCATCAGAGAATAGTTTTCTGATGTCTTCTACTTTCATTCGAATAACTCGCTGTATCGTGGTGATTTTGCGACTGCAACGGTTGCTGTAGTTTCTGGACGTTCTTCTACTTCATGTAGGAATTCGTTATCGATACCGTATCGTTTGAATTGCTTACTCCACCATTGTAGTTGTGCCTGACTCAGATTAACACTCTCACCATTAAACTTCCACCATTTAAATGGCTTTGTTGTATTGTTAATCACATAATCAAGAAATCGTGTATCTGCTTCGTCCTGACACAGATGTCTGAACATTGGTTCAATCTTATCAAAGATCTTGTACGGTGCGTATGTATAGTTATCAGTATCTTTACATGTTGAGAGATATTCACCATCACAATTGAAGTGTAGGTCAATCATATTCAGAGCAGATTCAACGAGTTGAGTTGTCTGTTGTTTTGATAACTTGTGATAGTCAAATTCGCGAATGACTTTGTTATCTGTATTATTAGCTCGTGTATTTGTGTTCATTTTTAGTTTTCTCTTAAGTGTTATAGATTTTGGAGAACAGACCAACATTATCGGCATGTTGAGGTGCCCTCCATCCTTCTGGCTTTACCAGATCTGGCAGATTGCCAGGTTGTGGTCGTGTATTCTTTACACCAACCACTTTACGCATGTTTGCATCGAGTACTCGTTTCCATGCGAGTTGTGAATCAACTCCATAGAGATGTAGTGTACCAATAGCAATCACACATAAATCAATAAGTGCATCAACAGCATCGTCGCCGTTATCTGCATCTTGTAGTTCTTGTAGTTCTTCTGCTAAGAAGTCAATACGAAAGTTTAAGAACTTCTGCAGTTCTTCTGAGTTCATTTCAGAAATATCAAAGCCGTAATGCTGATGCATTGCAGCTATATCATCATACCAAGTGTTCATGTTTATCCTTTATTTATATTTATATTATACAATAATCGAGTTGTATAGTAAACATTTTTATGCAAATATATCGTCAACAACAGAATTTCGTTGAGAACTCTTATATGCTTTTTTACAGAGAAGAGTGACATTGATTTTCTTCTGTCCTTTCCATGGTCCACTTTTCACATCTTTTTCAGACATCTTTACGAAGTCTGGCCATAGTGCTGCAAGTTTTCTTTGACTCTCATTATGTACATCAATGTTTCGCCATGTAGAACATCCACCAGCTGAATTTGTGCCACCAACTGAAGCAAGAAAGTCGTATGATATTCTATTCTGTATTCCAGCTGTGAGTGTTTGTAGTACTACATCAAGATCTTCACCTGCTGGTACTCGTGTCCAATCAAGTGGATGAGTAAGATTTGCGCTGAACCACCAATTAGTCATAATACGACCATTATCACTGAATGGATCAGGAGGTGGTGGTGCCCATGTCGTACCGAGACTACAGATGGGTCTGTCACTCTTATGCCAAGAATCAACAGTTGATTCTAGAAGTTTCCAATCTTCTTCAGCTGATAGTACATACTTACCAGTTCCACGATGTGTGACTTTAATGTCGTCATCAAATACTGCATGATCGGTTCCGCGATACTCTTCCCAAATCCACTGACGAGTTGGACCAATACGATTAATGGAAGGTGGTAAGATACGCACAGATTCTGCACCAAATAGATGTATAGCTTCATCTGCTTCATGTGATTGCACAACAAAATGTGTGCGTTTCTGCACAGATTCCGGCATGTTGTTATATGTGATCTGATTGTGTAATCGACCAAGTGTAGGAATAATAAATGTTCTCATAGATATTCTGAATAGATGATTTTGTCAGCAACCCATTGTAGATGACGAATAGCTCTGCCATCAGGAACTTTACTTACAAGTTCATCAAGAGACCAACGATAACTTTCTGGTGATACAACATATAATACATTAACACCGGCTTTGACTAATCGTGATGCATACATACGAGCAGCCTCTTCAATAGCGAATGCTGCTGCAATGTTGCATCGTTTGTTGATAAACACTTCTCGATTATGTATTAGTTCTAGTGGTTCATAGTAATGACTTGCAGTATCGAAGTTATATTCGGGTAATGGAAAGTTTTTGTTAAGTTCATCGATTACTTCAGCTGTGGATGGCAACCATCCACTCACCACCCATTTATTTGCCCAACGCTCGAGGTAGGGTAGTAGTTCAGCGTTTTTGCGTAGTTTCATTTGTTTTCCATTTCTTTAATAAGTTTATCAATACCGGTTTCTGATACTGCATTTTTAGAGACTGCTGATGCAGTCTTATCGTACTTGTGTAGTAGCATATCTAAGTCAACTAAGAAATCGCTGATTTCTTCGTTGTGGACTAATACTGACAGTCGTGCACAATATAACATGTTGTCGTTTGGCTTACAGTTAAATGTCTGAAATGCTGCTGCATCAGATGCAATCGGTTCGGCACCAACTTCTGTACATAGTTTTTCGAAATCATGTACATAAATCATACGGTCGATTTCACTGTTGTTAGTCGATCTGTCTTTCGTTAACATCAGTGTCAGTTGTGGTGGCGTAGATGTGGTGAGCAGCTCACCACATTCGCGTAGTGCCAACTTAAACTTCCAATAACGATCTGCATCGTTCTGAACATCGTCAGCGATTGGCCAGTATTCGTCTGCTAGATTTTTAAAGTCGTCAGAATCGATTGCAAGAGTTGCAGCAGAACGATGTTTGCTTGTTTTTACATATATAATCATATTAAGCTCCGCGACGTTTGAAACTTACAGTGAAATAGCCGTTGTTGAAACTTACTACTTTTTTGAAATTACCACTAGAAACGCGATTCATAAACGGTATGAGGTCGTTAAAGAACTCAGTCGGAATTGGTCGAGTTTGAGGTGCTGTTTTATTTGTTGTTGCAGCAATACGAGTTTTTAAGATCTCGATATGTGCATTCGATTTTGTAATAATATCTTGCATTTAAGTTTTCCTTTAAGAGTTAAGATTTTAACAGCTGTTTTTGCAGCTGTTGATGTATTATACAACAAGTCGGTGTGTATGTACATATAGCACAAAAGTATTCAGTTTATAGTAGTAGAGTTTTTATTCCAGTAAATCCACCATGATGCAGCTACATACTCTCGCATTTCAGCTTCACTCATTCGTTGCATTTTCTCTGTTTCTGCCTTGAACTGCCATTTGTCAGCACCCTGCAGTCGTAGCAAACGATGTTGCATACGATGCAGAGTATTTCGATTTAGTGTTTCATCCATTATAGATCATACACATCAACACCTTCGTCGACGTCTGGTGTTTTGACAATAAGAGTTTTCGGTTCAGCAAGAGTAAATCGAGTGTTGTAGTTAGAGAATGCAGTTGTAAGAATGTCTTCTGCTTCGATACGAGCTGCGTCAATGAGACAATCCTCGTGAAGTGCTGCGTCATCAACTTCGATTTCGACAGTTGTTTGTACATTTACAAGAAGAATAGCCATGATGTTTTCCTTTAAGAGTTAAGATTTTAACAGCAGAACAGCTGCTGTTAGATGTATTATACATCTTTATTTATATGTTGTACACAGTTTTGTGCAACTATGTACAACTTTTTTCACACGAGAAATGTTTACTTTAGTATATGTATACTGAAGTATTACACTTCGTATTCGTCGTCAAGCGGTGGTTCTCCGTACAGCATCATAGTGTAGGTACTACTTACCCAATCGTACGGTACGCCAAGAGTTGCTGCTACAGTAGCAGGCGGTACGCCACTCTGTAGCATTTCGGTTATTTCAAGTAGCGTTTCAGAGATGCGGCTCATTTCATTAAGTCCTTTAGTTCGTTGGTGGTTGAGAGATTTTCGATAGAACGCAAGTACCAATTGCCATCGAGTTTCATTTTTACACGAGCAGTCAATTCAGCATCGATTTCGTCAGTTGCATCGACAAGGGTACCATCAATAGTCCAGCGGAACGGTGCACCAGGTTCTGGCCGACGGTGAAAGATTACACGGAATTGTGAAGTTGTAGAAGACATGATTTACCTTTAAGAGTTTAAGTTAAACAACAGCGGAATTGCTGTTGTTAGATAGATTATACATCAGTTTTTATACAATGTACATATAGCACAAAAGTATTCATTTAGTAATGTAGCCAAGTGTATGTCCAGTAGGATCTGTAATCCGCAACCGACCTGAAAAAGTACCGTATCTACAGAAGTCTGGATTCTTGTAATCTGCTGGACGACCCAATTCTCGTTTGCGTTCAGGACTAGAGTATTGGCCCTGACATGGATCAGCACTGTCATGATACAGCGCAATTTGGGCACAACCAGAAGTGCCTAGTACTGCAGTGAGTATAATACTTGAGTAAAGTTTCATTATGCGGCCTCTTTCATTGTGATCAATGCGTTGACATATTTGATCTGCTTGGCCTGTGTGAGTGTAATGTTAAATGCGGCCATCAACTCTGCTACATTTAGTTCATCAACTACTTTGCGGGCATTTGCGTTAGTTTGAATCATATCAAGTAAAGTCATTTCTCTCTCCTGTTTAGTGTGTGTATGTGTTTATTATACTGCAGTCTGATTTGTGCTATCTTCACGGTTCCAAACGGCTAGTTGTACGCGTTTAGCGTCCATACCGTTTTTGAGTAGATCGAAAAGAAACTGAAGTTGGCCGTCAGACAAAGATGAGAAGAAGACTTCTTCACGGCTGTGTTGTTGGATACGATCACGAAGAGATGCATGCATTTTAAGATTTCCTTTAAGAGTTTAGGTTTTAACAGCTTTTGTTCTGCTGTTAGATGTATTATACTACAGTTTTCTGGTGTTGTACACAACTTTGTGCAGAAGTTGACAGATTTAGTCAACTATTGTGTATCCAGGATGATACAGGATGCATGTTTTTTGATGAAATATTGGTCCCGGTGCACCAAAACTCGCCGTCGTTCTCGAGATGTATAACTATCAACACGAAATCCCTGAGGTCACCTGAGGTCCTAATACACGAGTATTCATTTAATAGATGTCCCGCATGTACAGGAGATAGGATGTAATACTACAGGTTTCAGTTCTCTGCTATTTTCTATAACACGAGATTTTTATTTGAGGTACATATGTATTGGGTCTTTCATATCTCTATCTGGAATTTCCAGTTCTTATTATATCAGGATTTCCAGTTCTTATTATATCAGGATTTCCAGTTCTTATTATATCAGGATTTCCAGTTCTTATCTCTTTCTTTAAGACCTGATTCATATAAATTTCTTCTTATATAATATACAACATACATACATATAGTGTATTACTTCTTTCAGATGATTCATCAGCACACCAATTCCTCTGTAAGAAGTAATACACTATATAATGTATTATATCTTTTTAGTGCTGAAGAGAATATCGAATCCAGTTTCTTTCAGAATAGAGGAATGCAACTCAACTAAATCTACTGGTTTTTCAGTAGACCAACCATCATGTTCTAGAAAGCATTTATTTCCAGTTCGATGTAAGTACTCTTTAACTACTTCTAATACTCTTCTTTCTAATTGTCTATACAGCGCAGTTTTATGTTTTCCAGAAACTGGAAGTTTTCTAATAACTCCATTCTTTGTTTTGATTACCTTTCTGTACATAGTTGGTGATATATATTCCCACATCACTTTAATGTCTTCTCTTAATCCTACCAGAATTGGATGCTGTTGTAAGAATTGGATGATAGAGATATCGCCACTCAGTTCTGCATAACTACCTGACTTGTGATATGAACTAATAACACCACCCTGAAATAGTGCATTTATTAGTCGTTTAATAATCTGTTCGTCTACACCACATTCTTGAGCTAATCTTTTTCTAATAGTTTTTCTGTTTTTAATGTAATCTCTTAAATGAAACAGATATAAATCCATTGGACCCTGCAACCAAGTACCATCACTATCTAGAATCTCTGGTATCTGTTGAGAGTATTGATGTAATAATGTCGGAGCAGAACATACAATATCATATGTATATACTAATCCTGCAGAAGATAAGATTGCTTCTTTATCCGCTCGTGGATAACTTTGCATTGGATGCCATAATCTGTGGCTGCTATCTTTATAGACCAGACCAGAATCTAACTCACATTTAAATTTCTCTGAAAGATGTAATACACTATATGTATGTATGTGTATATTAGATAGAGAAATAACACGAGTTTTTTTATTAGATAATAAACCGAGTTTTTTTTCTAGTAGATCGAGACCTGTTTGATTAAGAATATACTTCTTAGTTATTTTCTGGTCTTTATTGAATCTATCATCAACACAGATGAGAAGTTGATCTCGACAATATTGTGATAATGGATTAGTAGCACAACCAAAATTATTCTTGTGATGGATCCATCTAGTACCAAGAGAAACTGGTTTATCTTGTCGTAGATATTTCTTTGCAAAAGAGATTGCAGAGATTATGCGAGATCGAACTCGTTTATCAGAAAAGTTAGGTGTATAGGTCATGTTGAGCCACGAAGTTAAGTTTATTTATCATTGTACATCATCCACATGGAGATGTACACTACTATTTTTACATCAGAAAAGACAAAGAGTCCCATGACGGACTCTCTGCTCGACTGCTCAAAATGGCTCAATACTCGGAGTACAGTCTCGATAGTGATCAAGCTATCGTACCCTTATTTATACGCAGTAGGAGTGCCCGTCTATTTTGTTCGTACAATACGTTGAACAGACAAAACAGCTACGCTGAAATCTTCTGTGTTGTGAGCAGCATTCAATTTTGCAGCTAATCTTATTGCATGTCCTGCTTCTGGAAAAGTAGTCTTGCCGTACTTATAACCAAGATACGCTACATCTGGATTACTCTTCCTTACTTTAATTGCTCTTCCTCGGTAGAGTACAGCATAAACTGCATCAGCATCACACACTTCATATAGTGTATTACACTCCATGTGTGAACATATTATTGTTGGTTTAGGTCTTGCCATTTCTTTGATTCGCCTATTAATTTATATACATAAGATTCTGATGTGTTATATACAACAGCAAGTTCTCGTGCCTTATAACCGTTTGCATAATCAGACAGAAGTGCAGCTGCATCTATCTTTGGCTTTTTAAAGTTTTCACCAAGAGGCAGACCAGCTCGCCATTTTCTAATAACATAGTCAATATTCTCAGCTGGAAATTCCAATATCTTAGAGATTTCAACTCGTGTTTTTCCAGCATCCAATAACTTATAGACTGCGGCGTGATCTAGTTTTCTTCGTTCTCTTCGACCAACTGTAGGATCAACTGCTCGTATAGCAGCATTGATAGGAGTATTCCACCAAGTAAATGCGGCACCATGTTCTTTATATACCGCAATCCAATGTAGCACTTCAGACAGAGGAACTGCTGCAGCAACACCAATTGCTCTGTGTAAATTTTTTGTAGTTCTACTTGATGCTATACTGCTTGGTGCTGGTATATCGAACCATCTAAACAGTTCACGATGCATACCAGTTATTGGTAGACCATAACCATTTTCTGTTTTATACCATACACCAGCAATAGAGATCTCTCCAGTAGTAAGCGAACCGGGTTGAAATGTTGTATCATCAAGAGATGCAACATCAAGAGATCTGCGCAGCCAACTTCGTGGACTACCCAACGGACCGTTGGTACCATATTGAGCTGCTGTTTGTGTATGTGTCCATAAATCTTTATTCATGCTTTATTTACTCTCGTAAATAAGTGCCGTTAAGATTTGTTTTCTAATTTTTCTTTAGTTCTACCAAATGCAGTAATACCTAACACAGCACCCATCGCAACGTGAAATAAACCTGCACCTTGAAGAGTTAGTGGTTGCCATTGTAGTTCTACTTTACCACCATTACCAAGAGCTTGAATAACACTCCAGAGAATTGGTGCAATCATAAAGTCAAATAGACATATAGACATATACATCCAACCCATCATTGGTCGCCATTTGTTGTTTACCCAATCTGTGTTGGTATTCTCTATTTCAGAATGAGCACCTCCAGCAGCAGTGATGCTAGCCGCTCCCGCGGTGGCAGCAATAGAAGCACTAACATTATTAAGAGTAGAGGTGGAACTATTAATAGTTTCAGTACGACGAGACAGAGACGCCGTAGCAGCTTCCGAAAGTGGAAAACTAGTATCATCATAATCTTCATACTTAGGCATTATTTTAGATGTGTAATCACATATCCCAGCATGGCCAGTAAGCCAACAATAACGGTAGCAGTAGCGGTGATCACGGTCTTGAACTTTTCATCTTTGGCAGCACTCAGCATTTGTTTGATCTCGCCAAACTGCCGATCATTGGTTTGTTTGAGTTCTTTAAGATCACGACTCAGAGAGTCAAAACGAGTTTCTATACTATCCATACGATTTTCAATGGCCTTATAACGCTCGGAGCACACTTGCTCGTGAGTGCTTAATCTTGCTTCTGTTGAGTCTATCTGGCTCACGGCTTCAGTTTCCTTTTTAAGTTTTCTAACTCTTGTTCTCTTTGTGCTCGTAGCCATTGATTGTGTGCTGATCGTGTCCATAACAGTTCCTTATCAACAACTATGTCGTCGAGATTATTTCTTTTTCTTGGCGGCGTTAGCCTGACTGGCTCTAATGGCCCTAGCCTGAGCAACTGCTCCAGCACGGGTGGGGTAAACTTTACCGGTCTTTCCATATTGGTATCCTTTTCCGCCTCTGGGGCCAGTTGCTCTGTGTATAGGCATATTTATATTCCTTATGCGGCTGTCATGTATTCACATGAAGCATAATTGCCTACGCAATATACTGTGAATATAATTCGTGCTCCGTTGGCAACGGTGGTTCCTGTGTTATCACTGATTTGTGTGCCATTATTACGGATACGCAAATCACCATTACCTACAGTTGAACCAGAATTGTTGTAAACCAGGATAGCTTGGTGTCCACCTTCGCCAGCAACAGTCAAGTTGTCAACATCAATGTATGTAGGATCTGTGCCTGCTGTGAGTGTCAATTCAATAAAGTTATTGACACCTGCGGCTGGAGTGTATGTAGATCCACGAGCAATTGACGCAGTTGTCACAGCACTACGATGCGGCACACTGTTTAAGATCTTGGTTGCAGAAAATGTTGCAACATCAGTTAGTGTGTTTCCACCAGGTGTTGCCGTTGGTGTAGCCACTGCTTTGATTACAGTGCCACTGAGTTTGGTTTCCAGCAAACGCAATGATGTCATTGTTGAGGTATTTTGATCACCATTGGCCACATCAAAAGAGATTGACGTATCACCAGTTGTGCTGTAAGTGCCTGATATTTGTGCCAAGTTGTATCCTGTGCCATTTGAACCTGCGGCTTGTAATCTAAAACTTGCACCATCGTTTGTAGCAGGAGTTGTTGTGGCTGTGACTGAGTTACGCAAGAAGGCAACTGGTCGTGTGCCTGTGTTGGCACCACTTGTTCTAATAAAGTTGGTGATACCGTCCACGTTGCCCATGGTGATACCAGTTGAAGCCAAAGTCATATAGTTGGTTGCAGTCACTGTTGAACCAGTAATAACTTCATTGGCAAATGTGTAAGCGTTTGACTTAAATGTTGCCGCACTGGCAGTAAGATCCATAAAGTTGAATCTGTTGGCTGGGGTCATAGCAGTTGAGTTAGCAAAACCACGAATACGGAAACCAGTGCCGGCGGCAGTAACCGTATTTGCAGCCGCAATTGTTCCACCTGTTGTAAAGCCAGTTGTTGCGTTGGCATAACTGATACTGCTTGTAGTAGACGCAGTAATTGTGTATGTGCCGTTGTATCCACTTGGTGTCATACCAGCAACAGTCACACTTTGACCCACTGTATAAGGTGCTGTGTTTTGTGTTGTGAATGTTAGTGTTGCTGTGGTGCCTGTGCCACTCGCACCTGTGACTGCTGTAGTGACCGTAGTTGAGTTTGTAAAGGCTTGACGAGCATAAGCCTGTGCTTGAAGTGGTTGCAGTGATGTTGTGCCAGCACCTTGGTTGGCAGTGGCAATTTGACTTGCGTAGTTGTTGCTGGTGCCAGCAGTATAACCATCAAAGTTGTTGGCTCCTAACACTTGGTTAATGCTTACACCGCCTGGTGCTGAACTTGTGCCACTTGCACCACTTTGTTGAATAGCGGATGCATTGTTAGTGCCAGCAGTAGTGTCACCTGAATGATAACGCACAGCAACAGCCGCACCATAACCAAGTCCACCTGAGTTTGAACTGACCACAATGCCGTTTTGTCCTGCTATTGTTGTTAATGCACTGGCAGGAGGGACATAAGCAGTATTGCGAGTTGCAACCAATTGTCCCAACACATAGTTGTCATCTGTGATGTTTGCATCTACTGTGTCAAAAACAACATCATCAGTTGTGCCTACTGCTTGTCCAATGGCAACTGAACCGTTGGTAATTGTGACACCTGTGCCGCTAGAGAAGTGGGCTCGCACTTCTGTAGGGCTGGGGCCAGTATATGTTAATACACCAGTACCAGAATTATAACTAAGAGATCCATCGCCACCAGTATCAGTTGCAGATACTGCGCCACGAGCGCGAGCATCTGTGTAATATAGATTAGTTCCTTCTGCCAAAGAAGTAGTTGTTTTAGTAGCAAAGTTAGCATCTACACGAGTTTCTGTGTAGTACCTATTAGTAGTGCCTTCATCTAAGTTGTCTGTGTCTAAACCATCAACCACGCCAGCATCAGAGATGCTGATGCCGTCTCCGATGTCTAATCCATTTTTTACTCTAAAGTTTTTATTGCTCATAATTCATTTTCCTTATTAAGCTGCGATACTTGTCTTAGTGACTTTGTATACTGTTGATGCGTTTGTTGGAGTGACCAACAATCTTACTAGTGATCCAGAAATGTCAGCACTCACTGTAGTTAAACTAGAGTTGCTCATCATTTCACCATATGTAGTAATATATGCAGTTGTGCCATTATGCATAACTAAACATTCAAATACATGAATATCACTACCACTAGTTGCTTGAACAATGTATTTAGCAGTTTTGCCGGTTGATACATCAAAACTATTCAACACTTGATTAGCTGTTGTAGTACTAGTTGTAAGAGTGAATGAAGACAGAGTAGAATAACTTCCAACATCTAAATTACCAACTACTCGTACATTAGCACCAGTTAAATCAAGTGCTAGGTCTGTGCTACTGTAAATGTATCCATTACTGCCAAGGGTTAAGTTGCCGGGTAGAACTGTATTACCACTTTCATCTAACAATTTTAGAGTTCTAGTTGGTGAAGTTCCAGCAGCGAAATTTCCACCAGTGCTGTATTGACGAACATAGATTGGTTCAGTACCGTTATCACCAGTTGCAATTTCTAAGTATCCTTGATCAGAACCGATCTGACCACCACGAATACCAGCATAATCATTATTTCCTGTATTGAATACTACACCACGAATACCAGTAGTTGGTTGTCTAAACACAAGATCAGTATCTACTTGTGCGTTGATACTTAAATTGTCGATGTTAGAATCACCTACTTCTAAATCACTCGTAATGAGTGTATATCCATTAATAGTTGTAGGACCACCAACAGTTAGTTGACCTTCTGGTGAAATTAAGATGTCACCATTTTCAGATGCAATAACAAGATCACCAATTGTAGCTGTTATAGTATTATCAGTTGCTACACCGATTGTGATGTTATCTACAACAATACCATCATTTGTAAGAGTACCAACTTGTGTGATGTCAGCATTTACTTGAATAGTATTAGTAGCAGCATCTAAGATTAGATTACCAGAAGATGTAGTGATAGTATTATCATCACCGCCACGTGCAATGTCAACATTACCAATAAGAGCACCAGGCATATTCACACCAGTACTTGCAACCCAACGAGTTGTACTGTTTTGATAATTGAAAGTTGCAATTCCTGCACCATCACCAACTGTAATACCTGCTCCATCGGCTGCAGCACTAGTTGTGACACCTTTTGCAATTACAATATTCTTATCTTCTACTTCCAGTGTGTTTGTATTAAGTGTGGTTGTAGTACCATTAACCGTTAAGTCACCAGTGACGGTTAAATTTCCACCAACAGAGAGATCAACATCAACGACTGCAGAGTTATGAACAGAGAGCATACCACCAAAATGTGATGTTCCAACAACGCCTAAACCACCATCAGTCTGAATAGAACCACTATATACATCAGTAGAAGTATTAGTATTATCAACTGAAATAGAACCACCAACATGCAGATGTTTAACAATACCTACGCCACCTGCTACTTTTAACGCACCAGTTGTTTGGCTGCTACTTTCAACAGTTGACAAGATTTCAGAAACTGATGTAGTACTACCAATATTAATTGTAGATACATTAGATGGCAGAATACCAAATGTAGAAACATCAGATCGTATTTCACCACCGTTAATGTTAATATCACCACTTACTTGAATACCACCAGTCACATTTACACGATATGAAGTATCTACATCACCACCAATACCAATTTTATTAGCAGTAGCATCCACGATTAGTGTATTAGTATCTACAATTAGATCGCTTCCTACATATAACTTATTAGGAACTCGTGTATTACTATCAACACCAAGCAATTCTAATTCAGCAACGATTGGTGTATCTACATCCCATGGTGTTGCATGTGCAGTTCCGCTACCACCATATTTTCTAACAATAATCTTTTCACCAGTACCTGGATCATTACCGTTATCACTGATAGCAAGCATTAAGTAGCCATCATCATCACCACTACTACCAGCACCTACGAACCATTTGTCATCAAGTGAAACATTACCACGAATACCACGAATTGTATTCACACCATCTTGACTATTAGTAGTATTGAAACTTACGAATGGTTGACTTCCTGTTAAGAGTACTTCATTAGCTACAGTCAATAAATTAGGCATACTAACATCAGTACCTGATAGAGTAATTGCAGTCTGATTAGAAGATGAAATGATGTCATTACCAGTAATCTTTAAATCACCAAGAATAGTCACATCACTATTAGATAGTTGAATTGTATCTACACCAGTACTACTCTGAATAGTGTTGCCATTTACTTTAATATCACCAGCAAATGTGGTTAAAGTATTTGATGTGAGTGTCATATTGACTACACCATCACTACTACGAATATCACCACCACCTACCTTAATGTCTCCACCAACATTAAGTTGTCCACCAGTATTAATAGTACTACTACTACCACCAATATTCAGTGTGGTCACACCAGTGTTAAACAACGAAGCAACACCAGATGTTGAAGTAATATCACCGCCATTAACTGCAAGATCACCACCTACAGTTAAATCTGTTCCAACGGTTCCTGATGTACCAACAGATAGAGAAGTACCAGCTGCTAAAGAAGTACCAGCAGTAATAGAAGTACCAGCAACGATTGCTTTTTCTACACCAAGTCCACCATTCTGTACAACTAATGCACCAGTATCTTTAGTAGTACTATCTGTCGAACTACCAACTCTCATCACCGTACCAACATATAGTGCCTTCCCAACACCAAGACCACCCGCAGTTTTAATTGCACCAGTAGTAGATGAAGTACTATCAGTTGTAGATCTTACATCTAATACTGTAGATTGTGTAGCACCATTGTGATCTACATATGTAGGTGGAATAACCATACTACTCACATTTCGCCATGTGTTAGTGGCACCATCATATTCTAGGTGTTGAAATGCATCTAACGGAATACCATCAAGATCATGAATGCCAATGTCAACATCACTTAATTCATCAAGCGTACTTGCACCAGCAGGTAAACCTCCAACAGTAGCTGCATCACCTACCCATAACGGATTGATTGAGTAGCCAAATGGTATACCATACACATCAGTAGGACCAACTGCAAGACGAAGTGTTAATCCTTCACCACTAGTAAAGGTGGTAATTGCAACACCGTTCTTGGTTAAACTCAACTTAAATGCAGTATCAGTTAAGCCATCAGATAATACATAATAGACAGCGTTCTCAACGAAGCCACGTTCTGAATTGTCAATAAATTTTACTGCATCTCCAACCAGTAGTTTATGTGGTGCAGATGACGTGACTAAACTTCCACCTGTAATAGTAATCACATTAGTAAATGCAAGTTGACTATCAACAACAAATATAATCTCACCTTGTGAAGGTGTAATACCTAACCTTTCACGGTTAGTTCCTCGGCGTAATTGTAATGCCATATTTCAAATCCTTTTTAATATTCTGGAGGGTCAAATGTAAAGTCCTGAATCAAATCGTTTGCCAGAATTGTACTTTCCTCGGTTAAGTCACCTAAATCAAGGTTAAATGAATCACCTTGAGGTGTCTTAATAATACCACCATCTAATACCATAGCTGTTCTCATCAACCATAATCCATTGCGTGGAATAGTGAACTTACCAAAATCCATCTTGACAAGTTCTTCTTTGATATTTAACGCAGAAGCAGAATCAGGATTCCAGTAAACTACTGGCGGTTCAAGATCCACTTCACCTAATTCAGAGAATGGACCGTATGAACCTGCAATACCAAGACGAGCTTTTACGAAATATTTCTTGTTTAGTCCGTTAGCTGGTAAACTACTAATGAATGTATCACGAACATCGTTTTGATTAAACAACAACGAACTACCAGGTTCTGGTTTAATACTCTTTAAGTACTCATAAGTTGATGGCTTTGGATATGGATATTTAGCATAACCAACCGCAGTACCAGCGATATTAGCACCCTTGTTTAGTGTATATACACCAACACCACCAGTTGTTCCACTTATCTGATTTAAGATAATAGTGTTATTCAACAAGTTAGGCCAGTATCCTTTAATCTTCATCATGTCCTGTTGTGATTGCGCAATGTTTAGTTCATATACACCTCTCTTACCAGGAGTTCCGTCAGGTTCTGTATTCTCAAGTTGTTTCTTAATTCGTGTGAATGGTAATAAACCATTACCAACGATTTGAGTACCAGTATCCGCATGAGGTACAAGGGTACCGCTTAGTTCATATACATATAAACTTGTACCTACAATTTTAGCAGATGTGATTGCGCAACTCTCTACACCAAACTGCAATAAACTTTGATCGGCTAGTGGTTCACCAGAATGAGCAGTAATAGTGAGTTGATCATTTGCAACAGAACCCTGAATCTCACTTGCGTTTACAGTACCACTACAGATGATACGAGCAGTATTATTTGGTACTGTCTGATTTAGTGTATAATAACCAGTCTGACCATTACCATAGTAAGAACTTGCAAATGCACCGAATGCCTGAATAGATGTACCGTCTGGAATACCATAATCACCACCATATGCTCGACTTAGAGTACTATTCCAACCACTAATAGTTGTTGCTACTCCAGAATCTGTTTCACTTCGAACAACACCTGGTCCATACCAATCTACGACCCAAATATTATTACCATTTGCTTGAGCCATAAATCTCATATCACCACCTACACCAGCCCAGTCATCACCTTCACTATACCATAATTGAATTTCGTCGAATGGTCCACCAGTTTTTGGCAATTCAATCTTTAACTTAAAGTTAGGAACACCACCAGTACTATTCACACCACCTTGTACTGGTACAACAATAGGTGCAGGTATATTCACACTACTATCTCGTGGAATAATACCAATATTTCTGCTTGTGATAAATTCTGAAATACTTTCATCACTATACACATCAGCGTTATATTCAAGAGCTGTGATTTCAGCCATCAAACCACCACCCGCATCTTCAACTTCTTTAGCGGTTAGAACACGAAACTTTTTACCACCAGGAAATACTGGATCTCCCCAACCATATAGACTACTCTCTAATTGTATTACATCGCCAGCAGCAACTTGTAATCCATAATGTGTTGTTTTAAATCCAACAATGAGATCATCACGACTTTGCTTTAATTCTAAATTAGCAATTCGTTCTGCTTGTACATTGCTATTACACAGATCAAGTGTTAGACGAAGTGAATTGTCAGGTTCATTATAATTTCGTTCTGTTGAGTTGATTTCAATCGAACGAAATCCTCTTTGATCTTTTAGTTTTGCATCAAAGAATTCGATGTCTGACATATTATACAAATCATCAAGACGTGTTGAATTGATTTGGATACCGCCAATAATATTGTCGTCAGTAAATCTCAGAAGAGATGCAGGTATTTTTCTATTAGGATAACTAGCATTATACTCTACACCACGCTTTGGAATTATTTTCCATTGGCCAAGATTTACATCATAAGCTAACCACGCACCACCATTAGTTGCAATGGTATTAATGTTATCCATTACATTACTGTTGGTATCTATTAAACCATTAATAGTATAACGTTTTTGTGTTGTAGCAGGAGCACTACTACCAAATGGTTGATAGGATACTAACTCATTACAGAAGTTTGCGTAGTCACCAAGAGCTTCATCATTAATAGATGCGTTTCCAATAAATGCACCATAACGATCACTACGCATATAGTCATATAGAACAACAGCAGGATTATCAAGACTGTTGTGCAAATGGAATGTCATACTTGGAATACCAGTGAATCCCTTTTCAGCATCATACTTTATTTTTACAACAGCAAAGATTAAACCTTCCATACGTTCAGCACCAGGAAGGTTTGGTGCTTTCCATTCTTTACCTGTAGCAACAACTTGATATGCAGGTTTAGGAGAAGCGACTCCTAATGCACTAGTGTTTGTAGAATTGCGTGCATATACATACACTTCAGCGTGATCTTTAAAGTTAGTATCAGTATGATCTTCTTCGTTCTTAGCACCAGTTTCAGGATTGTAAGGTAGATTATCTACATACTTCTTACCAGATATAACTGGACCACCTTTATTAGTACCATCAAATACAAGTCGATTATCGTTCCAGTAGATGTCTTTTACTGTATATACATAATCACCAGTAATAGTAGATGAAGCGGTTTCAACTGGTGAAGATATTCTATAAGTACCAATACTACCGTAGATACCATCTAACCATTCTTCAACAACACCAATCTTACCACCAGCTGTGTTGTATAGTGTCATACCAACATGTAGAGTACCAGTACCATTTTCTGGAGCACCAGTCACATATAGTCTACTATTAGTAGCATTAACACTACCAGTAAATAGAGCATATTGATTATGTGTTTCACCAATGACCATAACATAGGTCATCCACTTGTTTTCATCATGCAAATAGGCATCTGTCACAATGCTAGGAAGAAATCCTTCTCCATATACAACAGGTATTTTATTAGAGGTATCAGGTGCAAGTTGAACACGAGTTCCTTGACTCTCCTGACCACCTCCACCTCCACCTCCAGGGTTGCCATTGATTAAACGGCTTGTGACCATTGCCAATCCTGTGGCAATGACAGAAGACAGAATCGTGGCTGCTAAACCTGTGACTCCAATCGCTCCAACAATATAGACCGCTATGGCCGTAAATGCAGGCATATCTTAATCCTTTAAATATAACTTTTCAGTTAAACGAAATCCTCGAGACTCCAAATCATAATCAGTAGTAGTACCCATTCGAGTTGTGAAATATCCGTCTATTTCACCTGCCGATAACAACTTCTCAGCAGTACTACAATATTTAACAAATAATTTTCCAGCACCTACAGTACCACGGTAATCCTGCTTTACATACCACACTAATTCTCTTAACGACGATTTAGTTGGTATCCATACATTAGCTTCTTTAACTGCTAATAGCATACCAACTGGAACACCGTCGACGATGTATAACCAACCCCATCCAATTTGAATAATAGAGAATGCAAGTCTTTTCAGATGTTGCATGTCAATATCATTAGTATGATTTGAATAACTTGTCTCAGACAAGAATTCGTATAGTAATGATGATACTATATTAAGATCACCTCTATCAATTAGTTTAATCATTTTTTATATGGTTTACCAAAGTCAAAACTTGCATTTTTCAGTTGCTCAATACGGCTGAAACTTAAATCAGATGTGATAGCATCAGTTATATTCTTTTCATACCATCGTTGTTGATATGAATTATTATTAGTTCGACGACCAGCAATTCTATTTTCAAGAACACCTAATATAGAACTACATTGAATACCAATAGTGTATGTTATTTCAACACCACCACTGTTGCCATCTTGAATATCTTCATTAATACCCCAATTAGTAATAACACCACTATATCGACGAAATACTTGTAGAACTCCATCTACTTTCTTAATCAATTTTGTGGCAGGATCAAAGAATACTCTATACACCCTAATTGCACCACCTTTAATTGGTTGTCCAATGATATTCTCAATATATTCAGGTGGAATTGCCGACAAACTAACAGATATCTCGTTATTAGTTGGTGATAGGTCTTGTTGTAGATTAGAGATTTCTAAGAAACCACCTAATGCAAGATAATCTTTGCCGTTGTATCGTATTGGATTATAGCAATTAGATATATACCAACGACGATCACTTCCCTTTGCCTGACCACCTTCTACATATGTACCACTACCGCTTCCAAATGCAGTACATTGAGTTGATGTGCAATCAATAACGATGTATGTACCATTATAACTATCTGGAGTTATTCCAGCAACGGTAATAGTTGTGCCAGACTCAAACGGTACAAATCCTGGATTAGTAAACGTTAGAGTCACAATACCCATAGCAGTGGATGCATTCTCAATATATACTTCTGTTGGAATAACAAGATCAATGAGAATGCCATGTTCGATCGACGTGTCAGCGACAGCACCAATTATAGTACTCATTTTACTACCTCCAACAACTGCACTTCACCAGAGAATTGTGCCAATTTACCAGGTTGTAAACTTACTGCTGGCATTGATGTGACTATAACACGCCAATTGCAATCATTACCTACAATGATACGATCCTGATTATTTGTAGAACTGAAT
>Ga0222713_10001019_pt1 | contig 31987 bp, 46 predicted proteins | sample C33_649DmetaG_FD_165061 | JGI IMG/M metagenome (GOLD analysis project Ga0222713, IMG submission 165061) | Estuarine water microbial communities from San Francisco Bay, California, United States - C33_649D | ecosystem: Environmental > Aquatic > Marine > Unclassified | place: USA: California... | reverse complement strand
TGATTGAACTAGACCCCAAATACGTCGACGTCATCTGTAAACGCTGGCAGGAACACACGGGAATCAAACCCATCAACGAAGCGACAAACCAAGAACACGATTTCTTGGAGGCCTGATGGCTCAAAACGGCAGACCGCCAGTTCCAAACGAAAGAAAAAGAGCGCTCGGCAACCCTGGCAAACGCGCCCTCCCAAGCGCAACAAGCATCATTTCTCTTGAACCTGCCGCAACAATTCCAGAACCAATGCGACCTCTCGGCTCATCCGGGCAAGCCCTATGGGATCGATCTTGGGAAGCCGGCAGAAACTGGCTATCACCAAAAACGGACATCGAAACCCTCCTCATCATCTGTGAACAACTAGACGAACGAGTCGCACTCCGAATCCAAGTCATCACCCAAGGAGACCCAACCGATCGCAAAGCCCTCCGAGAACTTGACAAACAAATCCTCGGAGGAATGTCAATACTTGGCTTTACCCCAACAGACCGCGCGCGCATGGGTCTCGCAGAAGTGAAGGCTGTTTCTACCCTAGAGAAACTGAGAAGAAAGAATGGCTAAGGCGCAAGGATGGCCCCCGAAATGGCTGACCTTAAACACCACCTCCAAAACCAAGACTCGAGGCTCAGAAGCAATCGAGTTCATCAACTCCTATTGCCGAGTCACCAAAGCCAGCGTTGGTGGATCCGCCGGAGAACTTATTTATCTGCGACCCTGGCAAGAACAACTTGTCAACGCCCTATTAGCCGAAGACAAAAACCACAAACTGCGACATCGAGCAGCTCTAATCGGCCTGCCTAGAAAACAGGGCAAATCCGCATTAGGAGCCGGACTCGGCCTCTGGTCTCTGTTCTGTGGAGAAGCAGGCGGAGAAGTTTATTCCTGCGCCGGCACTCGAGACCAAGCCCGAATCGTATTTGGTACCGCAAAACGAATGATCGAACTTGATGAAGAGTTGTCTTCAATCAGCAAGGTTTACCGTGACGCCATCGAATTCCCAGAAACCGGGTCCGTCTATCGAGTCCTATCTCGAGAAGCCGGAGCATCAGAAGGACTCAGCCCCACCTTCGTTGTCTTTGACGAAGTCCATGTCCAGCCAGACGACGAGATGTGGAACGTAATGACTCTCGGTGCTGGCGCACGAAACGAGCCACTGCTCCTAGGGATCACTACAGCCGGCTCAAGAGTCGACAACCGTGGACAAGACTCTCTGTGCTATCGCCTCTACCAGCATGGAAAAAAGGTTGCTTCAAAAGAAATAGAAGACCCGACCTTCTTCTTCTCTTGGTGGGAACCCAAAGAAGGATCTGACGCCGACCACCGAGACCCAAAAATATGGGCAGAATCAAATCCTGGACTTGGAGACCTCAACTCAATCGAAGACTTTGAATCCACACTGATCAGAACCCCTGAAGCAGAGTTTCGAACCAAAAGAACAAACGTCTGGGTGACCGGGACCACAGCCGCTCTTCCTTATGGCGCCTGGGAACATCTAACAGACTCGGATCGACATATGGACCCTGACGTTCCGTTAGTTCTGATGGCAGACGGATCATGGTCAGGAGACTCAACAGCCATTATCGGCTACACCGTCGAAGAAACACCCCACCTCTTCGTTGTCGGCTTATGGGAAAAACCGGAAGACAACAACGAATGGCGAGTCCCAATCACAGACGTCGAACAAAGAATCCGAGACTTCTGCCGATCAAACCCTGTTCTCGAAGTCGGCATGGACCCCTACCGCTGGCAAAGATCAATGGCAGTCCTCGAAGAAGAAGGAATCCCAATGCTCGAATTTCCAATGGGATCTGTTTCTAGGATGGTTACCGCCTGGAAAACCTTTTATGATTCGGTCCTAGACAAAAAGTTCACACACAGCGGTGACCCTCAATTAGCACGCCATGTGGAAAATATGGTTCTCAAAGTTGATGCAAAAGGCGCCCGCCCAACAAAGGAGTCCAGATTGTCAAACCGAAAGATCGACCTCGGAATTTGTGCTGTGGCCGGAATGGACCGAGTCCTATGGCATCTCGATGGAGGCAACAAGGCTCCAGCCCCGTTTGCGTTACTCGCATGAAAACCGCCTTTGCGTTTATCATTACGGGACTAGTCCTCCTCACTGTAGGTCTAGCCCTCTCCCCCATTCCTTGGCTCGCGTTATGTGTGCCAGGCGTCGCCCTCATCGTGGCCGGCTTATTGAAGGACGTTGAATGAGACTTCTGGACAGACTGCGAAGCGGCAACCCAACACCATCTGAGCGGTCGTATGTGAACTCTCTGACCTTCGAAGATGTCCTCGCCATGTTCTCCTTCAACGGGAACACCTACGCTGGCATGTCGTCTCCGCTGCGTTCCCCAGGAACACCGGTGGCAGGGAACTTTCCAGGGTTCGTCCAAGGCGTCTATCAAACCTCCGGTGTGGTGGCTGCTGCGATCACAGCGCGCGCGCTTCTCATGTCGCAGATTCGCTTTCAGTGGCGGTCGCTGCTGCAAGGTGAAACCGGTCGGCTGTTCGGCACCACCGAACTCGCTGTCCTCGAGCGTCCTGGTGATCTGTCGAGGGCGGAGCTGCTGTATGCGGCCGAGCAGCACAACAGCCTCGCCGGCAACGCGTTCTTCTACCGCAACGCCGGTCAGGTTCGGCTCCTCCGTCCCGACTGGGTGACGATCGTGTTCGGCTCGGAAGAATCCGACGTCGACCCCACAGTGCAGCTCGATGCTGAGCTGGTCGGCTACACCTACCAGCCCGGCGGACCGAACTCGAAGAACGAACCTGTCTTCCTCGCCCCATCACAGGTGGCGCATTGGAAGCCGGAACCCGATCCGATGTTCTGGTGGCGTGGACAGTCATGGATCGGTTCGGTTCTGTCGGAGATCCAAACCGATCGGCAGGCCACCGAGTTCAAATCCAAGTTCTTCGCCAACGCCGCCACACCACAGTTGATCGTGACCCTCGATCCGCACACCACTCAGCAGCAGGCCACCGACATCGCCGCTGTCATCAACCAGCGTCACGAAGGGTCCGGCAACGCCTACAAGACCCTCGTCCTCGGTGGCGGCTCCGATGTGAAGGTGGCCGGATCGAACCTCGCGCAGCTGGATCTCAAGAACACTCAGGGTGTGGATGAGACACGGATCGCGCTTCGGTCTCGAGTGCCGGCCACGCTCCTCGGAATCTCCGAAGGACTCGCCGGATCTGCTCTCAACGCCGGCAACTACTCGCAAACCCGACGCATGTGGTCGGACGCATGGTTCACCCCCACCGCACAGAACCTCTGCGCGTCGATGGAACGCATCCTGGCCCTTCCAGTCGGGACGCCATGCGAACTGTCCTTCGATCCGTCGCAGATCATGTTCCTTCAAGAGGACCGGAAGGACGAAGCGGACATCCGATCGACACAGGCGTCGTCGATGCGGCAGCTCGTCGAAGCCGGCTTCGAACCCTCCACTGTCACGAAGTTCGTCGCAACCGGAGACACCACCGTTCTCCAGCACACCGGAGTGTTCTCTGTGCAGTTGCAGGCACCGACAGAAGGCCAGTCCGATGCCGTATGACGTCCTCCAAGGGGTCGAGGGCTGCTCAGGTTGGGCGGTCGTCAAGACCGGCACCGACGAAATCATGGGATGCCATGAAACGAAGGCCGAAGCGGACGATCAGTTGACCGCTTTGAACATCGCCGAGTTCGGTGACGAAGGTCGCGCGGCTGAAAGCTACGAACCGACCGCCGGAATGAAGGAAGAAGCCCAGCGTGGGCTGGATTGGCGACGCGAATACGGCCGAGGAGGCACCTCGATCGGTATCGCACGCGCACGCGACATCGTAAACGGCCGAAATCTGCCTCTCGCGACGGTGAAACGTGTCAAAGCGTATTTCGATCGCCACGAAATCGACAAAAAAGGTCAAGGATGGTCGCCAGGAGAGGACGGATACCCTTCGAACGGCCGAATTGCGTGGGCTTTGTGGGGTGGAGACGCTGGGCGCAGCTGGGCAAACGAGATTCTGGCCGGAAACGATGAAAGGTCCGTCATGTCAGACACAGCAGAACGTGGAATCGACGGCATCTACCCCGTCACACCACTCCAGAACCATCTTTACGAGATGCTCGAGGACACCGTCGACATCTTCGGCCCATTCGATCAAGGCATCGGCGCACAGGGCGCACACTATGTCGGAGCCGACGACAATCCTTTCGCCGGTGAGGGCATGGTGTGTTCCAACTGTGCGTTCTATGAAGGACCGCGCGCTTGTGAAGTAGTATCCGGCGACATCGACCCGAACGGCATCTGCAAGTTCTGGGTCATTCCGGAAGCACTGCTCACCATCGAAGCCCCGACAGAACCAATCGTCGAGGAAGAACCCATGATGGAAATGGAATCGGCACGATCCACCGAAACACGCTCCGATCTGTACCGTGACGTCCCATTCGAGGTTCGTGCGGCAGAAGAAACCGGCGATGGCCTCACCCTCTCCGGCTACGCGGCAGTGTTCAACCGATCCACGATGATCGACAACTGGGAAGGCCGCTTCGAAGAGCGCATCCGTCCCGGTGCTTTCAAGCGGTCGATCAACGCGAAGATGCCGGTGCTGCAATTCGAACACGGCCGTCATCCCCTCCTCGGTTCCATGCCGCTCGGTCAGATCACCAAACTCCGTGAAGACGAACACGGCTTGTACGTCGAGGCACGGCTGGCGGACAACTGGCTGATCCAGCCGGTGCGTGATGCGATCGCATCAGGCTCCATCGACGGCATGTCGTTCCGCTTCCAGGTCGTTCGCGACAGCGTCGACGAGTCCGGCAACATTCCGGTCCGCACCCTCGAAGAGGTCAAACTCCTCGAACTCGGCCCCGTCGTCTTCCCAGCGTATGCGGAGACGAGTGTTGGCGTGCGCTCAGCGGATCTGTCACCATTGTTCTCACTGCCCCAAGACGATCGTCATGCGATCGCCAGGGCACTCGTTCTCGGCACCCAACCCGAACCCGTCAGCACTGACACTTCGGAGAGGCTCGCCGATTCCGGCCAGGACTCGCACACGCACTCCTGCCTCACCCCCAACCAACGCGCAGCCCAGCTGCGCACAATCGAAGGAGTCCTCTAATGGACGAGCAGATCCTTCGCGAAGAGGTCGAGTACGTCAAGGCCGTTCTTCGTGAAATGCACTCGGACGCTGAAGAGCGTTCGTTCGACCCAGATGAACAGACTGCATGGGATGCAGGCGTCGAGTTCGTCCGCACCTCCGAGGCCGAACTGACGGCCCTCGAGGAGCGGAAGGCACGCGTCGCCGAGTTCGCGCCAGTCGCCAAGGAAACAGGAGACGGAGCCGTGGCACCGATCAACGTCAACACCCACACCGCACGCGACGCATTCGACCACAGCACCCTTGCCACCGAAGGTGGCTCGGAGCTTCGTGGCCGTGCGCTCGACGTCATCGAAAAGCACCTTCCCTCGTACGTCGAGGACGAGGCTCGCGAGAACGCAACGCGTCTTCTTGAGCGTCGTAGCGGAGACGCCGACATCGTCGCGCGTCACATCGTCCGCACCTCCTCGCCCGAGTATGTGCGTGCGTTCGAGGAGTACATCGAGAACCCGCAGGCTGGAATGCCTCGCATCCTCTCGAAGGCTGAGGCCCGTACCGCCATGTCGCTGACCGCGGCGAACGGTGGCGTCCTGGTGCCGCAGTTCCTCGATCCGACCATCGTCCTCACGAACAACGGCTCAGCGAACGCTGTCCGTCAGCTCGCTTCGGTCACCAGCATCACGACCGATCAGTGGGATGGCGTCACCTCCGCTGGCGTGACCGCTGAGTGGCTCGCTGAGGGAACCGAAGCCGCCGATGCGACTCCGACGTTCTCCGGCCCGACCATCACGGTTCACAAGGCCGCGGCGTTCCTGTTCGGTTCGTACGAGTTCCTTGCCGACTCTGGTTTCAACCAGGTCGCCGAACTCATCGCCGACGCCAAGGATCGTCTCGAGGAGACCGCGTACATCAGCGGCACCGGCTCCGGCCAGCCGTACGGATTGATCACGCGTCTTTCCGGCACTGGCCCGGTCGTCAACGGCACCTCCGGTGCAGCTGGCGCAGCGGACCTCGTCGCCGCCGACGTGTACGCCCTGGACAACGCCCTCGGCGCACGTTTCCGTCGCAACGCTTCGTTCCTCGCAGCGAAATCGACGTACAACAGCCTCCGCAACACGACCGACGCCCGCACCAACTTCTGGTCGGACTTCGGCGGCGGACTCCCGGCCCAGCTGATCGGTTACAACACCTATCAGAACGAGGCCATGGACACCACCATCGTCTCCGGTTCCAACGACTTCGTCCTCATCCTGGGCGACTTCGGCACCGGCTACAAGATCGTCGACCGCATCGGTGTCGAGATCATGTACGAGCCGATGGTCATGGGAAGCAACCAGCGTCCCACCGGTCAGGCCGGCTTCTTCGCCTTCTGGCGGACCGGCGCAGACGTCATCACCTCCAACGCCTTCAAGGTGCTGAAGGTCTGATCGTCTGACCTGAAGTGAACCGGCCCTCCCATCGTCGGGGGTGGGAGGGCCGGTACACACCTACCCCGACAACCCCGACACACCCCGACATCCCGACAAGGAGCCACAGTGGCAAAGCAACTCAAGGTCGCCATCGGCATCATCTATGGCGGCTTCGAACCCGACTTCGTTTTCTCGCTTCTCGCGTTGAAATCATGGGATCAGAAAACCGCCGGCTATCTCGATCACGCCGGCTGGATGATCGCCCAAGCAGGAACGAACCTGCCACAGCAGCGAAACAGTGTGTGCCGCACCTTCCTCGAGGGTGAAGCCGACTGGCTGCTGTTCATCGACACCGACCAGCGTTTCCGATTCGACCTCATCGACCAGATGATCGAATCCGCTGACGAGAAAGAACGCCCCATCCTCTCCGCCCTCATCATGGCTGAGAAATGGAATCCCCACCATCGCATCGTCCCAGCCTGCATCGGCTTCGAATCCCTCGATCCGCCGACACCACGCGAGTATGCGACGATCCCAGCCGAACAGCATTGGCAGGTCGGCGCGATCGGTTCCGGCTGTGTCCTCATCCACCGAACCGTCCTTCAACGCATCTTCGACGCCAACAGTCGAGACGCGCAGCCCTGGTTCAAATACGTTCAATGGGACTACACCGACCAGGAGACAGGCGAAGAGGTCCACGACATCATGGGCGAGGACTATGTGTTCAGTCTGCGCGCCCAAGCCGTCGGGTTCCCCTGCTATGTGGACACCACAATCGAGGTCGGCCACATCAAGAAACGCACCCTCACCACCCAAGACTTCTGGCCTCAGGTGCCGCCCGAACTGATCCCCACCAAGAACTTCGTTCTGGTGCCGGTCAAAGACAACCTCAAGATGACCAAAGCACTCCTCCGGCAGCTCCACGACCAAGGCGAACACGACGGCATCCTCGTCCTCGATAACGGTTCGAACCCTGAGACGGTGAAGTGGCTGGGATCGCAAACCTTCGCGAAGGTCATGGACTGCTCCGGAATGGGCATTCATGAAATGTGGAATGCCGGAGTGAACTGGGCTTTGAGCCGCCACCACAAATCCAACATCCTGTTCCTCAACAACGACATCGTTATCGGCGATCGGTTCGTGTCGCAGCTGTCGGAAGGGTTGAGGTCGGATCATTCGATGGTGGCGATCTGTCCGAACTATGACGGTCGAGAAGCCGACGAACCGATCATGCAGCTCCACGGCATCTGTGCCGACCGCTACGACGGCACCGGCGGCTTGGCCGGCTTCGCGTTCATGGTGAAATCCGAGTGGTTCCAGCAGGGCTGGCGATTCCCAGAGGACTGCATGTGGTGGTACGGAGACACCGACATGACCTTGTCGATGGACATGGCCGGAGCCTGGTATGGCATGGCCCTCGAGGTCGAGGTCACCCACATCGAAGGCGGCTCCCAAACCGGCGACTGGACTGATCCGAAGATGCAAGCCCAACTCGCCAACGACAAGGCAGCGTTCCTTCGCCGCTGGGGCCGCTATGGGGTGACAGTGTGAACGTCGCTCTGCTGGTCATCACTGACGGCCGCTGGGACTACCTGCAACGCACCCTCCAGTCAGCGGCCGAGTGTCTCGACTATCCGTTCGCGCAGCGTCTCCTGGTCGATGATTCCGGCGATCCGGTCGGCTTCTGTCCGGATGGGTTCGATGTGGTTCGCAACCAGCCTCGAAAAGGGTTGGCCGGTGCGATCCAAACAGGCTGGGATCATCTCAACGACGACATCGACTTCGTGTTCCATCTCGAGGACGACTTCACCTTTCCCGAGCCGGTCGACATTCCGTGGATGATCGAATACCTGCAAGCCGACCCATCGTTGGCTCAGATCGCTTTGCATCGTCAGCCGTGGTCGCCGGAGGAGCAGCAGGCCGGCAGCATCTACAACCTCAATCGAAACCGCTTCCAGGTTCTGCCAGGCTGGCTTCGACAGCGGCACCTGTTCACCTTCAACCCATGTCTGTATCCGAGAGCTGTGACCAGGTATGAGGCAGGGCTGGAGTCTGAGCTGACTGCGCGTCTGTTGGCTGACGGCTGGCAGTTCGGCTATCTGGGTGGCTTGGATGATGAGCCACGGTGCTGGCACATTGGGGTTCGCCGGTCGCGAGGGTACAAACTGTGAATCCGTGGGTGGTGGTGTTGTGTGCTGGCGGTCATGGGCAGGACATCGCCGCCATCGTGAAATCGTCCGGTCAAACCTTCGCCGGCTTCCTCGACGACCATGTCGACGGTCCTGACATTCTCGGTCCCTGCATCGACGTCGAACACTTCGATCGGTATCTGATCGGACACAACGATTCAAGAGTTCGAGAACGCCTAGATCGTCCCGATGGGGCGGCTACAGCCATCCATCCCTCAGCGGCCGTTCATTTGACCCTACAAGCCCTCCCAGGGGTCGTCATAGGCGCACATACCACCATCGGCCCCAAGACCCGTCTAGGGCGACACAGCCACGTCAACGGCAACGTATTCATCACACGCGCACAGATCGGTGATTTCGTGACCATCGGGCCAGGAGCCACGATCTGTGGAGACGTCACCATCGGAGCCGGCTGTCAGATCGGAGCCGGAGCCGTCATCTCCAACCTCGCCACCCTCGGCCCTCGAGTCACCATCGGAGCCGGTGCTGTCGTCCTACCCCGTCAAGAGCTGCCACCGAACTCCACATGGGTTGGGGTGCCGGCAAGGAGAATCCGATGACAGTCGCAGCGATCACGATGGTCCGAGACGAAGCCGACATCATCGGCCACACCATCACCCATCTCCTCAACCAAGGCATCGACCACATCCTCGTCGCCGACAACATGAGCATCGACGACACCGGCTTCATCCTCCAAACCTTCAAAGACACCGGACAGGTCACCGTCATCGAGGACACCGAGGTCGGCTACTACCAAGACCAGAAGATGACCACCCTGGCTCATCAGGCGCACAGCCTGTTCGGAGCCGAATGGATCATGCCATTCGACGCCGATGAGTATTGGTACTGGACCGAAGGCACCCTCGCCGAGTTCTTCCAGCAAGCCCCAGCGGATGTTTACACCGCTGTCGGTTGGGATCACATCGCCACCGACGACGACGACCCCGTCGAAACCGACCCGTTTCGACGGATTCAGCATCGCCGGCAGTCGCCACAGAAAATGGGCAAAGCCGTATTCCGGTATCACCCCGACGCCTGGATCGACTTCGGCAACCACTTCATCTTCAACCATCCAGGCACCCCAGCCACCGGACTCAACTACCGTCACTTCCAATACCGCTCCTTCGAGCAGCTCGTCACCAAAGTCCGCAACGGTGCCGCAGCCTTCAACGCCACCAACCTCCACCCCACCTATGGGGCGCACTGGCGACAGGCAGGCAAACTCGACGACGCGATGCTGTGGGCGATGTGGCGGAAACTCTGCGAAGAATCCGGACTCTTGAAAGATTCGATCCGATGAGCGTCTCGATCATCATCCCCACCTTCAATCGGCTCGAGCTGACCCAGAACTGTCTCGCCTCGATCCTCCGACACGATCCGGTCGATCAGATCATCATCGTCGACAACGGCTCAACCGACGGAACCGAACGTCTCGCCACCATCGCCAACCCTCGCAACGTCGGTTTCGCGCGCGCCTGCAACCAAGGCGCAGCCCACGCCACCTCCGACCATCTGATCTTCCTCAACAACGACACCATCGTTCACCCCAACTGGACTTCGCTGGTCGACCATCTCGACGACCCTGAGGTCGGTGCTGTCGGTCCGAAACTGATCTATCCGGACTGCGAAATCCAATGCGCCGGAGTAGCCGTCGATCTAGAACGTGAACCAGGCCTCGAGGCATGGAACATTCGGATCAACTGGACCGACCAGCCAAGTCAGGTCGCAGCCGTCTCCGGAGCGTGCCTCGCGATCCGCCGGACCACATTCTGGGAGGTCGGTGGTTTCGATGTGGACTATTGGAACGGCTATGAGGACGTCGATCTGTCGTTGGCGTTGGTGCGTGACGGATACCGGAACGTCTATGATCCCAGAGTCACTGTCACGCACCTTGAATCTCAGTCCGGTGAGGAACGCTGGTCAGCAGTAGCCGAAAACGTGACTCGTCTTCGCCGCAAATGGAGCCAAACGCCATGACCATCACGAACGGCTACACAACCCTCAACGACTTCAAAGCCTACCTGTTCCCCTCCGCCAACTATGGCACCGCTGAGGACGCGCAGATGGAAGCCGCCATCGAGGCTGCTTCACGCACCATCGACACCTTCTGCAACCGACGCTTCTACCTCGACGCCTCTACCTCGGCCCGGTCCTACTACGCCGACACTGCCATCCGCTGCACCGTCGACGACTTCTCCACCACCACCGGCCTCATCATCGCAACCGACACCGGCGACAACGGCACCTACGACCAAACCTGGACGACCACCGAATACATCCTCGAGCCGTACAACGGAGTCGTCGGTGGAGTCTCGGGTCAGCCTTACAACGTCATCATCGCCACCCAGCCCAAGCTCTTTCCGATCACCGGTCGTCGCCCTCGAATCCAAGTGACCGCCAAATGGGGATGGGCTGCTGTGCCGGATCTGATCGCCCAAGCCTGTTTGATCCAAGCCGCCAGGATCTACCGTCGCGCGCAAACCCCAGAAGGTTTCGCAGCCGGCGAAGCATTCGGAGCCATCCGAGTCTCAACCCGTCTCGACCCTGACGTTCAAATGATGATCTCCCCGTACCGTCGCCAAGGTGGTCAAGGGCTGGTCATCGGATGAACCTCGCATCAGTCAGGGCCGGCATCGGCGACGCCCTCCAAAACGTCAACAACCTTCGAATCTACGAGTGGGTTCCGTCGCAGGTGCAGCCGCCAGCAGCGGTCGTGTCCCTCGGCACCGGCTCCTACGACGCCGACTACAACGACGGAATGCTCGTCACCTACGGAGTGCTGGTGATGCTCACCAGAGCCGACGATCAGCATGGGCAGGAACGGCTTGACGAGTTCCTCGGCCAAGGCAACGACTCCATCTATCATGTCATCGACGCCGACCCCACCCTCGGTGGCTCCTGTGATTCCTGCCGAGTCACCAGCTGGAACAACCCCGGCACCTTCACCATCGGCGGCATCGAATACCTGGGAGTCGAAGTGAACCTCGAGGTTCTCGGCTAAGTGCGAATCCTCACAGTCGAACCTGGCCCCGAGTTCTCCGTCGCAGACGTCCACCGAGGATGGCTGCGCGCCCTGCAACGAACCGACCATGAGGTCCGAAACTTCAACCTGTCGGACCGGATCACGTTCACCGAAAACGCCATTCGAGGCAAAGTATCGGAGCAGGAGAAAGGCCACATCGCCGCACGCATGGTCGGAGAGCAACTGCGAGCCGCCTGCTTCGACTTCTGGCCCGACCTCGTCCTCATCACCTCCGCCTTCCTCATCCCACCTCAAACCTTCGACATCATCCGTGATCGAGGAATCAAGATCGCAGTCATTCTCACAGAAGCACCCTACGAAGACCCCTCCCAGATCCCCATCGCAGCACGCTCCGACCTCGCAATCATCAACGACCCCACCAACCTCGACAAGTACCGACTCACCCAGCCAGCCACCTTCTACGTTCCCCAGGCATACGACCCCGAAATCCACTATCGCCGGCCAGTATCAGACGATCTCCGAGCAGACTTCGGATGGGTCGGAACCGCCTTCCCCTCACGAATCGAGTTCCTCGAGGCTGTCGACTGGACCGGCATCGAAGTCGCCCTCGCCGGAAACTGGCAGAACCTCGACCCCGACTCCCCCCTCCAGCAGTACCTGGTTCATCATCCCGAAGGGTGTCTGCCCAACGACACCACCGTCGACCTTTACTCTTCCGTTCACATCTCCGCCAACCTTTACCGGAAGGAAGCGATGGAAGGGCATGACAGCGGCTGGGCGATGGGTCCAAGGGAAATCGAACTCGCCGCCACCGGCACCTTCTTCCTCCGAGAATCACGCCCCGAATCCGACGAACTGCTGTGGATGCTCCCCACCTACGACAGCCCCGAAGAGTTCGGTGAACTGCTCCGCTACTGGCTCGCCCATCCGAACGAACGAGACTCTGCTGCAAGGGCAGCACGTTCCGCTGTATCATCTCGCACGTTCGACAATAATGTTCGGCAGCTCCTCGAGCATTACAACGATCTTGTGACCATCCCGACGGGCCGCAGGTAACCCAGACCCCATCACTCCACAAGGAGAAACCAATGGCACGTCGCCACGGCCGCAACGGTCGCCTGTACCTCGGAATCGCCAGCAGCGCGGCGGCTCCCTCATCCGTCGCATTCCTCAAGCAGTGGTCAGCCGAGTTCGGCACCGACACCCAAGAGGTCACCTCGTTCGGTGACACCAACAAGGTGTATGTGTCCGGCCTTCCTGACGCTCAGGGCAGCTTCTCCGGTTACTTCGACGACGCCACCGCGCAGTCGTACACCGCAGCTGTCGACGGTGACGCCCGCAAGTTCTACCTGTACCCGGACGTCACGAACGCTCCGAACGTCTATTGGTACGGCACCGGCTTCTTCGACTTCTCGGTCGACGCACCGGTCGACGGCCCCATTACCATCTCAGGCTCCTGGCGTGCAGCCGGAACGGTGACGAAGAACGGCTGATGGCCGTTGGGTCTGGCATCTATGTCAGCAATCTGGCACAGGTCCGGAAGTACCTTCGACAGGTGCATCCGGACCTTGTGCCAGTTCTGCGCGAAGACCTCAAACAAGCCATCATCCAAAGCACCCTTCCGAACATTCTTCGACGTGTACCGTCGAAGTCAAACCGAGCCAGGTTCACTGTCAAAGCCCGATCCGGCGGAAACACGCTCTACGTTCTCGCTGGTGGCAAATCCTCAGCCGCTCCGTACTTCGGATGGCTCGACTTCGGTGGAACCTTGAAAGGTCGAGGACCGGGAAGGAACCAGACGATCGTTCGACCCATCATCAAGAAGGGCCGCTACGTTTACCCTGGCATCATGGCAACACAACAGAGTCTGACCATCGCCGCCGGTCAGGCTGTAGACAAGGCAATCAAATCCGCTCTGCGATGAAAAGGAACCCCGACAATGTTCGCTAAATACCGGATCACCTTCGAAGACGGCAAAGTGATCGAACCGACCGGCCGCAAAGCCGACGCCATCCGCTTCGAACGCCACTTCAAACTCCCAGCGTCAGCGATGTTCACAGACGACGGTATCCGTCAGGAACATCTGTGGTTCTACGGCTGGATTGCGGCACGACGCCTCGATCCCGACACCATCGGTTTCGACGACTGGATCGACCTTGTCGAGTCCGTTGAGATTGTGTTGGAAGAGGATCCAAACCCTACAACGCCGAGTTCTTCACCCTCGCTGTAGCAGCGTTGGCGTTGGACTCTGGTATCCCGATGTCCGTATTGTTAGAGGAACCCGATCATTACCTCGACGCGATGTTTGAAGTGCAGACCAGACGCCGCGAAGCGGCCGAATACGGTTCCGACGCTAAACGCTGGGACGAGTGAGGATTACCGATGGCAGGTGACAAGCGTGAGGTCCGGGTCGCTGTAGTCGGTGACGCCGACCAACTCGCGAGAGAACTCAAGAAGGCCGAAGGAAAACTCGCCGGTTTCGGTGACAACGCTAAATCCGCCGGCGATACCCTCCGCACCGCCCTCTTCGGAGGAGCCGTTCTCTACGGTGCCAAGCAGCTCGTCGACGCTGCTGCGAACCTCGAGCAGGCCATCGGAGGCACCGCTGCTGTCTTCGAAGACGCCTCCGGACCGATCAACGAGTTCGCCAAGAACGCCGCCGACGTGGCAGGTCTGTCTGAGGAAGCCGCCAGGACTCTCACCAGCCGACTCGGTGCGTCTCTCAAAGGCTTCGGACTGAATGCACAGGAAGCGGCCGAGCAGTCAGTGTTCCTCGCTCAGACCGGTGCCGATCTTGCTGCCACTCTTGGTGGAACCACCGACGAAGCCGTCACCGCCCTCGGTGCCGCTCTCCGTGGAGAGTTCGACCCTCTCGAGCGTTTCGGTATCGCTCTCAAAGCCTCCGATGTCAACGCTAAAGCCGTCGCGATGGGCTTGGCCGACTCCGAAGCATCAGTGTCCGCCTACGCCAAAGGCCAAGCCGCCCTCGCACTTATCACCGAGAAATCAGCGTTCGCCCAAGGACAGTTCGCACGCGAAGCCGACACAGCCGCAGGGCAGGCTCAGATCGCCCAGGCGAAGACGAAGAACGCTTCCGCTGATCTTGGCAAGACCCTTCTGCCGATCTACACCAAGATCCAAGAAGTCGTCGCCCTCGTTGCGACAGCGTTCTCGGCACTTCCAGGTCCAGTCCAGACCGGTCTGATCGGCTTGACCGCTGTCGCGCTGGTCGGACCAAAACTCGTTGAAGGATTCACTCTCGCCGCTTCGGCTGTGAAGCAGGCCGGAACAGCCATTCTTGAAATGGGAACTCGCGCTGTTTCCACTCAGGGCGCAATCGCCTCGATGAACACGGCCACGGCTGCTTCTGGTGCAGCAGCTTCGACAGCCTCAATAGGTTTGGCAGCTCTTGGACCGGTTCTTGCGGTCGTAGCAGGTGCCGCAATCGTCGGTGGCTTGGCTTGGAAGTCCTACAGCGACGAACAAGCCGCAATCCAAAAAGACATCAAGGCCCTGATTCCATCGTTTGATGAGCTGACTGGCGCGCTCACAGATCAGACCCTCGAGGTGATGCGTTCAACGCTGGAATCGAAGAAACAACTCGACAATCTCAACAAAGCCGGAATCAGTGTCGCACAGTTTACAGATGTCCTCGACGACAACCGTGACGCGCTGGTGGATCAAAGCCAAGTTGAGTCCGCCTATCGGATGCAGTTGGAGTATGGAACAGAAGCGGCACAAGGACGCATCGACGCCATTCGCGCGCAAGGTGGAGCGCAGAACGAACTGATCGCACAACTTCTGCAAACAGAAGCCGCAGACATCGGACTCATCGAAACTCTTTACAACGGAATCGACGCCTACAACCAGCAGCAGGCAGCGATTGAGGAAGCCAACATCCAAAAAGGCATCGCCGAAGGCAAGACACGCGATGTCGCCGCAGCCGAAACCGCATTGGCCGCTGCTTCTAAAGAAACAGCCGACAACATCAAGAAGGTCGCCGACGCTGCTCGAGCAGCCGTCGACCCCTACTTCAACCTGTACGACTCGGTCCTCAAGACCCAAGATGCCCAGACGGAATACAACAAGGCTGTTCAGCAGTACGGAGAGAAGTCACCACAGGCGATCGCAGCGGCACGTCAACTCGCAGAAGCCGGATTCAACTATCTCGGCGCACTCTCCGAACTAGGTGAAGCCCAGGCGAATGGGACAGCGAGTGCAGCGAAACTGCAACAACAGTTCGATCTGCTCCGTGCCGCCGGTGTCGATCCGTCGTCGGCTGCGATGGTGGAGTTGAAACGAAAGATCGACGAGGTAGCCGGAGCGGTCATCTATGTCGGCAACCTCGATCCGGTCGTCCGAATCCGACTGGACGCATACCAGGCCATCGTCGCCATCGGAGACGTGAACGAACGCATCCGAAAGATGAAGGAGTTTGCCTACTCGCCCGGTTCCTACAATTTCGAAGGCCGTTGGACTGGCGGCACCGTCAACCAGGGCACCCCCTATGTGGTCGGCGAGAAAGGTCCGGAACTCTTCATCCCCTCCAGTTACGGTCGCATCATGGATGCCTTCTCGACTGGCAAGGCGATGTTGAACAACATCGGCGGCGGCATGGGTGGCACAACCACCTCGAGCATCAACATCAACGTCACTGTGGCACCGACCGCCGACAAAGCAGCGATCGGACAAACCATTGTCGAAGCGATCTCATCGTATGAACGCCGCTCCGGTTCGGGCTGGCGATCATGAGTGAAGTGCTGTTCGACGGCATGACACTCACCGTCGAGATCGGATTCTCCACCACCGCCGGCGACGGTACTGTCCCACTCGGCTCCACACTGTCCTCCATCACCTGGACTGATGTGACCGAACATGTGCGCGAGGTATCAACCTCGAGAGGCCGATCGTCTGAGCTGGACACATACTCGGCCGGATCATGTCAGGTTCTCCTCGACAATCGGACACGCCTGTTCGATCCGGAGAACACCGCCGGCACCTATTACGGCAAACTCACACCACTCCGCCCCATTCGTATTCGTGTCACCCCGTCCGGTGGGACGATCCGGTCGATCTTCTTCGGGTTTATCGACCAATGGCCTCAGGCGTATTCATGGCCGAACGAAGCGACAGTGACGGTTACTGCTACTGACGCGTTCAAAGTATTGAACGAATACAAACTGCCGTCCTATTGGAACAAGATCATCACCGAATCGGGTTCGACGTCCTGGTATCGCCTCTCCGACTTCAACGGCAGTTTCTACGCTTTCGAGATTCGATCATGGTCGGCAGGATCGGCGCAGTGGATGTCTTCGACTGCTGGTGTCGAGTCGTATTGCACACCAGGATCGCCGCTGGTAGTCGACGATCCGGCCACGTCATCGTCGTTCGATGGTCAGAAGATCCTGCAAATCGTCGACCCTTTGGGAGTCGATGGTGTCTCCGGTGCCGTTTCTTCAGCATGGACTGTGGAGATGTGGATTCAAACCACAGAATCCACGACCGGCAACTACGGCATCTGGAACCACGCCAACTTCATCCACGGAGGAGCCTGCGGAATAGTCGTCGCATCCGGCAACGCCACAGTCGTCGCACAGTTCGGCCATCGAGGCACATCAAGCACGATGACCACCAAGAACGCACAGATCACCGTCAACGACGGCAAACCACATCACGTCGCCCTTGTCTATCAATCCGACCCCTCATTTGGAAACACATTCAACCTCTATGTCGACGGCCAGTTGGCGACAGTCTCAGGCTCTTATTCCGACGTCGTGGACAACGGATACTCCTACATGACCCTCGGTTATCCGATCAATAAAAGCGCAACCGCCTCAAACAACTTCACCAACTACTTCAAAGGCTCAATCCAAGACCTCGTCATCTACAACGGCACACTCCTCACGGCCGCCCAGATCCTCTCCCACTATGAAGCCGGCTCCGGACAAGGACGTCAAGGAGAACGCACCGACGAACGCATAACCTACCTCGCCGATACCGCCGACTGGATGACCGACGGTCTCGACCTCAACACCGGAGACACCACCGTCATCGGAGTTCAAATGAACGGCAAAGGGCTCCTCGATGCTTTGAAAGAAGTGGAGACGGCCGAGCAGGGTCGCCTGTTCATGTCCGTCGACGGCAAAATCCGGTTCATCGACCGGAACGCGGAAGGTTCCGGCAACTTCATCACCTCACAAGCGACCTTCACCGACAACCCTGGCGTCGGCGAAATCGCATACTCCGACATCGTCCTCACCTATGACGACCGCTACATCTTCAACGACATCACCGTCACCCAACCCAACGGAACCACCTACACCGCCATTGACAGCAGCTCCCAGGGCAAATACTTCAAACGATCGTTGACGATCGACCGGTTCATCGCAGACGACGGCTACTACATCGCGAACACAGCCATCTATCGGCTCGGTCAATACAAAGACCCGAAGATGCGAATCGACCAGCTGTCTGTCAACGCTCGCAAATCCACTACCTACCAATCTCCGTGTGTCACCCTCGACATCGGCGATCGAATCACCGTCGAACGCAACCCCCAAGGCGTCGGCTCACAGATCACAAAGTCACTCATCATCGAAGGTGTGAAACATTCGATCACGCGTGACAACTGGGTGGTGACGTTCAACACGACAGCAGCCTTGGACAATGCACCGTTCGTTCTAGACTCTGCGACGCTCGGAGTTCTCGACACCAACATCCTCGGCTATTAGGAGACACCCATGGGGTCAGGTTTCAAACAATTCACCGCTTCATTGCTGACAGCTTCAGATGTGAACAACTATCTGATGGAGCAGTCGGTGATGTCGTTTGCGTCGACTGGCGCGCGTGACGCGACGGTCACGGCTCCTGAGGATGGGATGGTCGCCTACATTCGCAGCAACGACTCGTCCGAAGGTCTTTACACCTACAACGGAACGTCGTGGCGCAAGGGTCCGGGCTGGAACGCCCCATGGGGTGTAGCTGTTGCACCTGTTACAAACACAAGCGGGCCGACCTTCAACTCGACAACCTATGCCGATTTCACCAGCCTCTCGCTTTCGCCTTCACTTGTCGCAAATCGCCGCTACCGCCTTGTAATGCAGGCAATCATGGACAATCCGGCAGGCGTCACCTCGATCGGTCAGTTGCGTTTCTATGACAACACGAACGCCCTGCAACTCAACCAAGCCAACTATCTACTCGGCAGCGGTTGGACAACGACTTGTCACTTCGAACACATCTACACGGCAACTGCAACAGGAACAATCAACTTCAAAGTCCAAGGCGCAGTTGCTTCGGCCGGTCAACAATTTCGTGCAATCACTGGCGCAACTTATCCGGCGTTCTTCTCAATTGAGGACATCGGTCCGTCTGGTGCGCCGGTCTGATGGGCTATTACCTGCTGGACAATCCACCAGCGTCACGCCAGTTCTGGCCCTCGAGAACCTCGACGCCCACATGGGCAGTCGGAGTTCACACGTCTGAAGGTCCGACTGGACCAGGAACCGCACGCAACCTCGCCGCATTCATCGCGAGACGCTCCGACCCTGGCTCCTATGCGTGCATCGTCGACTCAGAAGAAACGATCTACCTGGTGCCACCCGACTACACCACCTTCTCCGTCGCCGCCTCCGGCTACAACTCGCGCACCTGGCACATCTGTCTCACCGGCCGTTCAGCCGACCTCGATCCCGGTGACAGCAACACTCAAGCCATGATCCGCAACGCCGGCGCAGCCATCCGACAGCTCTGGCAGCAACTCGGAATCGACCTCAACACAGGGTCACGTTGGATTGGCACCGACGCACTCGAGACTGTTGGTTTATTCTGTCACGGTGACGTTCAGCCTTGGGACCGCTCCGACGCCTGGTCCAAGAACCCAGATCGGCAGCTCCTCGATCAGCAGCTGATCGACGCCATCCGCCCCACACCCATCCCACCGACCCCTCAGGACGACGACATGAAACGCTACCTACTGCGCGGCGACAAGACCGGCGAGATCTACCTCACCGACGCTGGTCTCGGTTGGAAATGGCACATCCCAGCCGGACAACTCAACAACGTCGTCTGGGTCATCACCCAAGCCTCCGGCGGACAGTTCCTCATCCCCACCGGAGCCAACACCCTCGTCTTCGAGGGTCAGACGATCTGGGTGGCTGAGCAGGCGTTCGTCGACGCCATCCCCACGATCTAACAGGATCGGCTGGGAATGTCATGCAGTGGGAACCCATCATCGCGGCCTCTGTCACCGGACTTCTCGCCCTGATTGGGGTGATCTGGCAGTCACGCAAAACCCGTCGGATCAACACTGACGAACACTCCGAGAACGCACGGAAACTCGACCGGATCGAGCAGAAGGTTGACCATACGGCTGCGAGGGTTGAAACTGTGTCGGACCGGCTCGACGATCACATCGTCATGCACCGAATGACAACCCGAAAGCCATGGTGGCGCAAATGAGCTTTGCCGATGAGGTCCGGCAGGAAACGAAATCGACCGGAGTGCGATGCCGGTTGTGTGTGTTCCTCGAGGGACTCGACGCCAAGACCCAAGCGGAGATCATCGAGGTTCTGGCTGATGAGACATGGAACTCGGAAGCGATCTCGAGGGCGATGATTCGAAGGGGATGGGAGTTCAGTGGCGCAGCCATCCGGAAACACCGACAGAACTGCCTCATTCGCTGACGAAGTAGCCGCCGGTCAACGCCACCGACGTTCCCATCCTCAGGGTTGGGAGCCTGGTGTGGCGTGGAACGGCCGAGAAGGCACCCTGACGACACCTCCGTTGGAGCATGATCCGACGGCTGGGGTGTGGTCTGAACTCGTCGCCGACTGGGGCTTGGACCCATTGACCACAGAGGTGGTGGAGGGTTCGGTGCAGGTTCGCGCATGGGACACCCACGACGGGCGTCGTTTGAAGTATTACCGGGCGACACTGCGCGCGCGCGATCAGGACTTTGACCGGCCCGATGTGGACGCCCTCTGCCGGCTGGTGGAACGACGTCGCCCTGTGAAGCCCCTGAAAGGCCCTGAGACGCCCTCTAGAGCGTTGGTGGTCATGTTGGCCGACTGGCAGCTCGGAAAGGCAGGAGAGGCCAATGGAGGCACTCCTGAGACGGTGGAGAGGATCTGCCGAACCCTCGACTATCTGCCGGCACGCATCCAAGAACTGAAGAAGGCCGGACGACCGGTCGAAGCCGTCTACCTGGTCGGCTTGGGGGATCTGGTCGAACAATGCTCCGGTCACTATCCCGGCCAAACCTTCAACGTGGATCTCGATCGGCGCGAGCAGATGCGACTGGCCCGACGACTCATCCTCCGAGCCGTCGACAACCTCATCGGCAAGGTGCCACGCATCGTCCTCGCCGCTGTCCCAGGCAACCACGGAGAAAACCGGTTGAACGGTAAAGCCTTCACACGCGCCACCGACAACGACGATCTCGCAGTGGTGGAGCAGGTGGCGGAGATCCTCGCCGCCAACACCGACCGCTACGGCACTGTCACCACTGTTCTCGCCGACGGAAACAACCTCGTCCTCACCATCGCCGGCATTCCGGTCGCCTTCGCCCACGGCCACAAAGCAGGAGCCTCCGGCCATCCAGCCGCCAAACTCGAGAACTGGTGGAAAGGACAGGTCATGGGCCGTCAACCCATCGCCGATGCTGACATTCTCATCACCGGCCACTACCACCATTTCATCTGTTCAGAGTCCACCGGCCGAACCTTCATGCAAGCCCCAGCGATGGACGGTGGGTCACAATGGTGGACCGACATGAGCGGCCAGAACTCACCGGCAGGACTCCTCACCCTCGGCATCGGCACCGGATACGGTCCACGCGGCTGGGGTGACCTCCACATCCACTCCGTCTAAAGGAACCCCGTCATGGAAGAACCCGAAGTCGACGAACAATTCGACGCCGCCTGGCCCTCCATCCTCCTCGACGCCTTCGCCCTCGTCCACGGAGACAGAGGACGCTCCTACGGTCCCCCGTGGGAGGACTATCAGCGCGTCACCAACCAGTTCAACGCACTTTGGGGTGCGAATGTGCTGGATGTGAACGCCGGCATCCTGTTCATGATCTGCATGAAACTCGGCCGCATCGCCCACGGACTCGAACAAGGCTTCGGAGCCGATCAGCTGCAAGATTCCATCACCGACGCCGCCGGCTACCTGGACTGTCTCTACGGCTCACTTCTCAACCCTGCCGAATGGATCGTCGACTTCGACGACGACGACATCGACGAAGAAGAGTGGGAGGAGGAGGAATGACCATCGTCATCGAACCCGATGTGATCCCTCTGACCGAACCCGAAGAGGAAGAGTACGATCCAGAAGAGCATGAATACCCCGACACCCAGGACTATCCCACTCCAGATTGGAAGCCGTGATGTTCACCAAATCGTTTCTCATGCAGCTCCTCGAGCGTGCCATCAAGACCTTCGCCCAAACCATCGTCGCCCTGGCTGGTGCCGCACAGATGGACTGGATGAGTCTGGACTGGTGGCACATCCTCGCCACCGCCGGCATCGCCGCTGCACTCTCAGCCCTCACGTCGATCGCCTCGGACAAGATCGGCCCATCGAACACACCGTCGATGGTGTCGACCTATCAGGGGCCATGATCTCCGACCCGACGACGGCACCAAAATCGCCCGCTGGTGCCGATTGGCTCGTCTTGGCCTAACCGCCACGCACTCTGAAGCCTCGACTGGGTCGGATCGGGAACCCCAGCCACACCTGCCTCCCCAGGGTTGTGGCTGGGGTTCCTCGCGTCTGCCGAACAAAATCCTTGACACCTGTAAAACCCTCCTGTAAAACATCCGGTGTCGAGGCAGATCGTCTCGACATCAAGAAACCAAGGAGCCTCCCGACATGGCTGCAATCAAGAACCTCGACACCATCCTCTCCGAGCAGATCCAAGCGGAGGAGAACACCGACCACTACGCCACCGTCATCGGCAACGTCGACCACATCCACGCCGAACACGAACCGGCCGACCAACTCGAGGATCTCTACATCTCGGCTCTGGTGCAGGCTGAGATCCTCGCCGAGAAGGTCGTCGACATCATGCACCCCGAACCGTTCGCCAACGACGACGCCTTCTGGAACGCCATCATCAACGTTCGCCTCTACATTCAGAACACCGACGTGAACGAGCTGAACCTTGAGGCTCTCGCCGCTCAGATCGCAAAGGCCGTCTGATGTGGATCGCGATCTGTCTCATGCCAGCCGCTCTGCTCCTGGCACATCAGGTTCGGACCGCTCAGCAGGCTCCGAAGCAGCCGGCCCCGACGCTCGCTGACGTGCCGGTGATCGTCATGATCGGCGAAGACCTCGAGGTGCAGCTGTGACCGACAATGCCATCGTGTGTCTGCTCTGCAACCGTCGTTTCCAGCGTGACGAGAACGGTGCCGCCGACTTCCTCGACCATGACTGCCGGAAACCGTCACCGAACCATCCGACGAACCGAACCCCGAAGAGGTCAGCATGAAACCCATCGGCATCACCCTCGCCATCGCCACCCTCGCGATGATCCTGGCAGTTCCGGTCGAAGCGTTCGCGCAGCATGACGCCCTCGGCCCTGTCCTCGGCCTCACCATCCTCCTCGCAGCTGTCGCCGCCGGGATCTTCGCCTGGCCGGTCCGGAGTCGGCGATGAAATCCGACTGGGTCGCCATCATCGCTGTGTTCATCATCATCGCCCTGGTGATGGCGTGGGTGTGGGTCATCTCCGAAGGTGTCCTGTGACCAACCGGAACAAAGCGAAAGGGTCAGCCGCTGAGCGTGCCGCCGCCGACTACCTCAACCTTCGAGGAGTCGAAGCCGAACGCATCCCAGCCGGCGCAACCCTCGACCGTGGCGACCTGTGGGTGCCGGATAAAAACTGGCCGGCAATCCAAGTCAAAAACCACGCACGCCTCGACCTCGCCGGCTGGATCGACGACGTCACCGAACAGGCACATAACGCCGGACGTTATGCCGGAGTCGTCATTCACAAACGACGCGGCAAAGGCAACCCCGGCAACTGGTATGTGACCCTCACCCTTGAAACCCTCGTCGACATCATCGAAAGGACCGGAAATGACTGACGCAGCCATCACGGACTTCTGCACCAGGCTCACAGCGATCGCCGACACCGACGAACCCGACCTCGAACTCGTCCTCGACGCCGCCGACATCATCGCCGCACAGCTCGAACAGATCCGCAGCCTCTACAAGATCATCGCCAACCTGCAAGCCGAGAACGCCACTCTCAAGCAGTACGGATTCTACGAGTGACCTTCCAACCCAACCCCGACAACACCGGCTGGATGGAACACGCCGCCTGTAAAGGCAGAACGTCAGAGTTCTTCGTGCAACGCGGCGACACCAACGCTGTGTTGAAAGCGAAAGCGATCTGCAACACCTGCCCGGTCCTCGAGCCGTGCCGGGACTACGTCATCTACAACCCCGAAATCTTCGGAATTTGGGGTGCCATGACCGAACGAGATCGACGCACCTACCGTGCCGAACACGGCATCGAACTCTCCAGCTTCGCCCACGGCACCGTCGGCAAATACGAATCAGGCTGTAGATGCTTCGACTGTCGCAACGCCAGCCGTCTTCACCGCTCCTCGAGTCGCCGCTGAACCCACCACTTCCCAGCGTTCCAACCGTTCACCAGCTGCCACATTCCGAACATGAACAGGAAACCAGGCTGACCGGACTGGAACGCATACAAAGCCCACGGCCACGAATGCAACATCACCACCAACCAGCCCCACCATCGACCTCGACCTGCCTGCCACATACCGAACACACCGACCAGCTCGAACATCGACAGCACAATCGGCCACACAACCCAACCCCCGACAGGAGAATCCAGTGCCAATGCTAAACCCCGACGACATCATCAAACTCAACGAACCCGACATCGAGGTTCGACGTGACCGGTGGGGCCGCTACCAGGTCGTCCCACCTGGTGGAGGAAAGCCGGTCGGTTACACCAGAGCCACCACCATCGCCAAAGTTCTCGACGACACCTCGAGTCTGATGGCATGGAACGCGCGCATGACCGCCATCGGCTTGGCAGCCCGACCCGACCTTGTCGCCCTCATCGCCACCACCGACAACGACGACAAGAAAACCCTCGACGGCATTGTGAAGCGCGCCTCCGAAGCCGGAGGAGCCACCGTTCGGCGCGACCTCGGCACCGCCATTCACGGAATGCTGGAACGCAAACTCCTCGACCCCACCTTCCAGCCGCCAGCACCCTATGACGTCGACATCGACGGCATCCTCGCCGCCCTGGCCGATGCTGGACTGTCAGTCGTCGACGGCATGACCGAACGAATCGTCGTCAACGACGACATCCAGGTCGCCGGAACCTTCGACCTGCTCCTCACCAACGGCACCGAAACATTCATCGCCGACCTCAAAACCGGCTCATCGGTCAAATACGGTGGCCTCGGTTTCGCCATTCAGCTCGCCATCTACGCCAACGCCCACAACCTCTACACCCAGGGCGCGGCGAAGGACGGTTCGGAGGATCTGCGCGAAGCCATGCCGAACGTCTCGAGATCGACCGGGATCATCATTCACTGCCAACCAGCCTCCGGACATGTTGAACTGCATTGGCTTGACCTGCAGATCGGCGCAGAAGCCCTCCAAACGGCCCTGAGCGTCCGTCAGATGCGCAAAGCACAGACACTGCACCCATTCACCATTCAGCAGGCCACAGCGGCTCTGAACGGCCCCACACGGCCCGGTCAGGTTCAGCACGTCGACGACGCATGGCGCAAAGCCACCAGGCAACGGATCGAAACGATCGTCGTCGCCGGCCACACTCAAGAGCTGCTCGAGGCATGGCCCGACGACCATCCCACCCTCAAATCCGGTGACCCCATCACCCTCGACCAAGCCGACGGCATCGGACGCGTCCTCGACGTACTCGAAAAACGCTTCGGACTGCCCTTCGCATCCCTCCCAGAACAGAACCCACCACCCAAACCTCCAGCGAAATCGAAGCGACGTCGCCCAATCTCCGACGCCAACGACATCCTCGTCGACCTGCAACTCGTCGACCGCCTCAACGCCGAAGCGATGGAAGAACTCCCGACAGACGGCTTGCTTTGGGCAAAGGCAATTCTCGATCAGGCATTCAGCCAAGGCCGATCCCTCGCCCTCACACCCCCACAAGGCACCCCCACCCTCCGACGGTTCTCAATCTGCACCCTCATCATCCGACTCGCCCATCACCACGACGACGAGTTGACCTGGTGCGTGCTAGACCATGCGACCGGTCACACAATTCCTCACCATTCTCTCGGAGACGCCTTCGGCACTCTCCGAAAGACCGAAGCGCAAACCGCCCTTCGGATCGTCGACGCCATCGACAACCTTCACCTCACCGTCACCTACGGTGAGAACGGAGTCGAACTGGCCGGCGACATTCAAACAGCCATCAAAGATGGCTTCCCGACAGACAAGGAAACCAAGAAGTGACATTCGACAGCCAAGCCGCACAGGCACTCACCACCAAATCCGGTGGACCCATCGCCAAGTTCCCCAACCTCGGCGACACCATCAAGCTCAAGATCACCGGCCTCGAGCAGACCCAGCAAACCGACTTCATCACCGGCGAACCCATCACCTGGGCCGACGGCAAACCCAAGATGCAGTTCGTGTTCACCGGCATCGACCAGGACACTCAAGAGGAGACACGCCTGTTCGCCAAGGGATACATGCTCAGCGCGATCAAGCAGGCACTCACCGACGCTGGTGTGAACCTCGAAGCCGGCGGAATCCTCGCAGTCAAATACGCTGCCGACGAACCAGCCTCGAAGCCGGGACTGAACCCTGCGAAGAAGTATGTGGCGCAGTATCAGCCACCCAAGCAGGCATCCATCTCAGCTGAGGATCTCCTCGGATGACCAAGAAACTTGTGGGCGCGCAACTCGACCTCGGACTCATCGACGACATCGACCAGGTCTGCAAGACCCTGTCGATCACACGATCCGAGTTCCTCAGACGCGCCATCGAAATGTTCCTCGCGACGGTTGAACCGGTGACCGACACGCAACCCTGACCATGATGCCCACCACACCGGCCCGAACCTGGTGTGGTGGGCATCACCCCAACCTTCGAAAGCCCGAACCATGGACAAAGCCCACCTCACCATCCGCACCGACCAGGCACGTCGCCTGTTCCTCGTCGAAGCCGTCATGGGAGCCGACCGCATCACCCTCGCCACCACCCACGACCACGCCGACGCCTTCCAGATCGCCCAGAAACTCGCAGCATGGACGAGACGTGACCCAGACAACGTCCCATTCCCCATCTACGACCGAGCCGCATCACTCAAGTGACCGGCCACACCCACTGGCACTGCCCACGCTGCCACACCACCTACACGACGCCACGACCAGCCCTCGAGGTCGCCTGCGCGTCATGCACCCGAACGAACAGGAGAACCACAGCATGGATGCAACCGCACTCCGAGCAGCCATCGGAATCGCCCTCGTCGCCCTGATACTCGCCGCAGCCCTCCGCTGCGACAACGACACAGCCGCACAACCGACCGAACCAGCAACCCTCGACCAAGCGATCGACATCGGCAACGGCTACGACTTCACCACCAACGCAGGCGCAGCTCTCGCCAACCTCGAGCAGTACCTCACCTCCATCACCACCACTACGACTAGATCGGCGGCGGCCCCAGCAGCTGGCCCAGCGGCATCGCAACCAGGCGATGACCGCTGGGACCAGCTCGCCCAATGCGAAGCCGGAGGGAACTGGCATTATCCGCCAGTCGCCGGCGGCTTCTCCGGTGGCCTCATGTTCCACATCGGCACCTGGCGCGCGATGGGTGGCCTCGACTACGCCCCCGACGCCTACCTCGCGAGTCGTGAACAGCAGATCGACGTTGCCGAACGCACCCTCGCAGTCTCAGGTTGGGGAGCATGGCCGGGATGTTCGAGGAAGTTCGGGTGGCTGTGATGAACAAGTGGCCAATCAGTCAACGGATGCAAGAGATCACCGAACGCGTTGGTAACCCTAACGTTGGTAGGCACGACCTGTTTGTCGAAGCAGTTGACGCTGAGATTGTCGGGTTGCGTGGGCTTGAAACGAATTGGGTGATTGTCGATCTTGTGTGGAAAATCGACGAGATGCAGGCACGGATCGAACAGTTGGAAATCAACCTGCGTAAGGCGGTCGGGCGATGACCGACACGAAACGCTGCGCGCTCTGCCGCCTCGAACTACCCCTCGAACAGTTCGCACATGACGGCCGGACACGCGACCGACTCACCTACCGCTGCAACCAATGCCGCACCATCATCACAACCATCACCACCATCCCAGACCATCACGGAGACTGCTAATGACCATCACCCCCGACACCCAAGCCGACATCACCATCCAAGAACTCGGCCAACTCATCACCGCCGGCAAAAACCTCGAAGCCGAACTCATCAAACTCCACCGCCATCATCACGGCTCATCCTGCCCAGCCTGCCAAGCCCTCACCGCCTGGTGGACCCTCACCGGCCGATGAGACAACACGGCACACGCGTCAAATACGTCATCGAGAAATGCCGATGCCAGCCCTGCACCGAAGCCAACCGGCTCTACCAGCGTGAGCGTGACCGACATGAGCGGCGCGTTCAATTCGGCATCGAAGACCCCCGGCCAGCGTTTATCGACGCCACCGAAACACGACAACACCTGCACTGGCTCAGCAAAGTCGGAGTGGGCAAACGACAAATCCACGCCGAAACCGGCATCTCCGTCACCACCATCTGGAAGATCCGCAAAGGCACAGTCACCAAGATCCGTCCGACAACAGCCGACAAGATCCTCGCTGTCGGCCGATCCAAAGCCGCCGACGGTGCGCGCGTCGACGCCAAACCCACTTGGAAACTCATCAACGACCTGTTGAAAAACGGATGGACCAAGACTGCGATCGCGAAGGAACTTGGCTCTCAAGCCAAAACACCGGTGCTGCAACTCGGCCGGCGAACCGTTACCGCCAGGCAAGCTCGAGCAGTGCAGCAGCTCCACCATCGAGCCATGTTCCGCATCCTCGAGGATCGACGCATCGCCGCAGAACGGCAGCGACGCTACCGACAGGTCAACGCATGAGACACGGAACTCGTACCGGCTACACCTACCATCGCTGTCGCTGCGACCCATGCCGCAAAGCCAAAGCCGAATCCGATCGGCAATACCGTGCCAGGCAACACCTACAACAACCAGGAGTTCTCTACTGGCCTCTCGAGCCGCTGTTTCAAGCAGCCGACACTCACACCTACATCGAACTCGCAGTCCGAACCGGCATCCCAGCCCGAACGCTGCATCGAGCTGCTGTTCGTGGACTCACCGACCCACTCGCCGACCGTGCCGCCATACGCCTCGGCCTCCACCCAGCCATGATCTGGATCGACTGGATCGACGCCTACCTCGACAAGGAGAAAGTAGCATGACACCCGACGACATCCTCCAAGCATTGAAGAACCAACGGTACTGGCCCAACCTCGAAACCCTCGACGAAGACCTCGCCCACGCCATCGCCCTCATTCAACTCCTCTGTGAAGCGAACGCCAAATACCTGTCCGGAATGATGGAACTCATGGCCGCCATTGAAGACACCACCGGAATGGACTTCAGCCAACAATGACCGAAACGCTCCCGACAGCACTCGACTACGCCCAACGCGGCTGGCGTGTCGTCCCCATCCGACCAGGCGAGAAAAGACCGGCACTCCTCGCCTGGCAAAACGAAGCCACAGCAAACCCCGACACCATCACCGAATGGTTCACCGGCCCCTACCAAGGCTACGGAATCGGCATCGCCACCGGCCCAGAAACCGGCATCTTCGTCCTCGACGTCGACATCACCGACAGCAAAGCCGGCGACGAAACCCTCCACGACCTCGAAACCATCCACGGCCCACTCCCACCCACACTCACCTCCATCACCGGCTCCGGCGGCTGGCACCTCCTCTTCAACTACCCCACCCACCTCGAAATCCGCAACGACGCCGGCCGACGACTCGGACCAGGCTTGGACATCCGAGGCATCGGCGGACAAATCGTCGCACCCCCAACCCTCCACCCCAACGGCAACACCTACCAATGGGACGACAGCTGCGACACGATCGCCGACGCCCCCACCTGGCTCCTCGAACTACTCACCCCACCAGCACCCACACCCTCAAGCACACCGCCGCCAGTCATGTCCAACGGAGACGACTCCATCGCCGCCCACTACAACAACACCACCACCTGGACACAACTCCTCACCCAAGACGGCTGGACACTCACCGCCACACTCCCCACCGGAGAAACCCAATGGACCCGACCAGGCAAAGACCCTCGAGACGGCATCTCAGCCACCGTCGGCCATGAAGGCCGAGACATCCTCACAGTCTTCACCAGCAGCCTCCCATGGCTCCCAGAAGGCTCCTATTCACGCTTCGGTTATCACGCCTGTCGACACCACAACGGAGACCGCTCAGCAGCAGCCACACAACTCCTGGCGCAGAAAGACAACGAACTCACCGACTACTTCGCAACCCAACTCATCACCCCACCACCCATCGAACACACCATCGAGAACCGCATCGAACTCGCCCACCTAGTCGACTGGCAGAAACTCTGGACCGACGACCGCCCAGAAGAAGAATGGCTCGCCGAACCCATCATCCCCAAAGGCCGAGCCATCGCCCTCTACGCCCCAGCCAAAGCCGGCAAATCCACCATCACCCTCGCCATCGTCGCAGCCCTCGCCACCGGCGGACGCATCCTCGGACAAACCCGAGCCACCCCCACAAACGTCCTCTACCTCGACTACGAAATGACCGAAGACGACCTCATCGAACGACTCACAGACCTCGGCTACGGACCCCAAGACGACCTCACCCACCTCCACTACGCCCTCCTCCCATCCCTCCCACCCCTCGACACCATCGACGGAGCCACCGCCCTCCTCCACCTCTGCGACCAAACCCAAGCCCAACTCGTCGTCGTCGACACATTCGGCCGAGCCGTCGAAGGCGACGAAGACCGAGCAGACACAGTCCGAGCCTTCTACCGACACACCGGACTCTCACTCAAAGCCCGAGGCATCGCAGTCCTCCGCACCGACCACTCCGGCAAAGCCGTCGAAAAAGGCATGAGAGGCTCGAGTGCCAAAGCCGACGACGTCGACATCGTCTGGCAGCTCTCCCGAACCAACACCCAAAAAGGCGACGGCATCCGCCTCCAACGCACCCACTCGAGAATCTCCTGGGTGCCAGCCGACCTCAAGATCCGACGCATCGAAACCGATCACGGCCACGACTACATCATCGACGCCCAAGACCAACAATGGCCCGACGGCACTAGGCAAGACGCCGACCTCCTCGACACCCTCAACATCCCAATCGAAATAAGCGCGCGCAACGCAAGCGCAATCATCAGAGCCACCGAACACAAAATGTCAGACAAACGCATCCGCACAGCCGTCGAGTTCAGAAAACTCGCTGCCAGAAGCGAAGAAACCATGCGACTCAGAGCCGGCATCACCACCACAACCACAGAAGACAACCGCGGCGGCCGCGGTGAAAACCCCTCCGCCGCACCAACTCCGCCGCGACAGCCCGCCGCGCCCCCCCAAAACCCCGCCCCATCCGCCGCGGTAACAAAACCCCACGTCACAGCCACACAAAACCCCGCCGCACCCGACCACCAATCCGCCGCGGCAAGCCCGAGTCAAACGGGCCGCGAGCGTCCCTATGAAGGGACGCACGCACCCGAGACCCCAGCAGCCACCCAAACAACCGGCCCCTTCTAAACCCCAAGGAACCCCAATGCCACAACGACCATGCATTAAATGCGGGGGGCCTACCCCTAACCCCACACGCTGCGAACCATGCCGACGGGCATATGAACGGGGCCGATACAAGGCTAGGCCCCCAAGGGAGGAGTACGCCGGAGGTTGGCGCCATTACTCGCAACAGCTCCGCCTCGAGTGGATCAACCTCAACGGCTACTACTGCCCAGGCTGGACAATGCCCAACTACCCAGGCCACGGCCCCCATTCAGCCACCGACCTAGTCGTCGACCACGACCTCGGCATCCTCTGCCGATCCTGCAACAGCAGCAAAGCCGCCACTCACGACAGGGCTAGGGCCAAAGAAGCCCAGCAAAGCTCGAGAACACAACCACCACCATCACACAGCCCACACAGCAGCCACTAGCCCGCAACACTCGAGAACCCCAATCCCAAGCCTTAAAAAGCCCGCACAGAGGCACACAGAGGCCACAGGAGGGGAGGGGACCTCGGCCAACGGGCTACGCTGAACCTTGACAAC
>Ga0222713_10001018_pt1 | contig 31991 bp, 24 predicted proteins | sample C33_649DmetaG_FD_165061 | JGI IMG/M metagenome (GOLD analysis project Ga0222713, IMG submission 165061) | Estuarine water microbial communities from San Francisco Bay, California, United States - C33_649D | ecosystem: Environmental > Aquatic > Marine > Unclassified | place: USA: California... | reverse complement strand
TATTCATACTTTAAAGATGGTGATTCCCCATCAGCAAAAGCAGTTGCAGAACGCTTTATTCGTCTCTATCCAAATAGCAAGCAGATTGACTATGCTTACTATATGCAAGCTATGGCGGATATGGATCAAGATAGAGGTTGGTATTTACGTTATGTCCCGATTGATTTAGCTTTACGTGATCCAGGTACTATGCATAGTGCCTATCAAGAGTTTGCCGAGTTTATTCATCGCTTTCCTGACAGTCGATATGTTCCAGATGCGCGTCAACGCATGATCTACTTGCGTAATTTATTCGCAAGTTATGAATTGCATATTGCCGATTATTATTTCCGTAAAAAAGCTTATGTTGCTGCGGCTAATCGGTCGAATGAGATCGTACAAAGGTATCAAGGAGCTCCAGAAATCCAAAGAGCTTTAATTATTATGATTAAGTCATATCGTATCTTGGGCTTGGAAGAATTAGCTAATCAAAGTTTAGCTGTTTATCAATTAAACTATCCAGATGCAGATTATATCGATATTTGAGGATTTGAAGAATATTTATTGATAATCAGTCTATGAATTTTTGTGATGTAAATTATCAATCAGTTTATTAATAAAAAGCCAGAGGTAATTGGGTAGCGTCGTTCCCGACCAAAGGCTCGAGGTGTAACACGTGGGCCTGGTGCTAATTGGCGGCGTTTATATTCGTTTTTATTAACCAAATTAATAACTTTTTTTACGGTTTCTTTAGCAAAACCTGCTTTAACAATGTCGTCTATACTTTTGTCTTGCTCTACATAGAGTTCTAAAATAGGATCGAGTAAAGAGTAAGGAGGAAGCGTATCTTCGTCTTTTTGATTCTCAGCAAGTTCTGCACTGGGGGGACGCCGCATTAATGCATCGGGAAAAATAGGATCACGATTACGGTAATTAGCTAATTGATAAACACAGGTTTTAGATACATCTTTTAATACCGCATATCCGCCCGCCATATCACCGTATAAAGTGCCATAACCGACAGCTAATTCACTTTTATTGGTACAATTTAATAATAGGCGTCCCTGTTGATTAGAGAGCGCCATTAATAATATGGCACGACAACGTGCTTGAATATTTTCAATTGAAAGTCCTGTCGGCGGATGTTTTTGACCAATATTTAACGTGCTTAAAAAAGCTGAAAAACTCGGCTCGATGGATAAAACCTGGCAGGACACATCAAATTTTTTAACCAGTGTTTTTACAATCTCTTGACTCAGCTTAGAGGTATATCGAGAGGGTAAAAAAACAGTATGAACACGATTTTTTCCCAATGCGTCGACAGCAATAGCAAGTACCAGTGCGGAGTCTATACCACCTGAAAGACCGATTAAAACATCAGAAAAATGATTTTTGTTAACATAATCGCGTATTCCAAGAATTAAAGCGTTATAGATGGTTTCGTAAATTAATGGCTTCGGTAAAAGAGTTTGTGGTACAAATTGAGCCAATGAGTTTATTTTAAGTTCTACTAACCATAAACATTCTTTAAAAAAACCTGCCTCAGCTACAAGCTGTCCATTTACATCAAATGCTTGAGAGCCCCCATCAAATATTAAATCGTCTTGCCCTCCTACGCCATGCACATAAAGTATGGGCAAGTTTGTTTCTTTTATCCGATCGATTATTATTCTTGAACGCTGTTTTAATTTTGTGTAATCAAAAGGTGAGGCATTGATGCATACTAATAATTGTGCCCCATTTTCTTTAAGCATAGAAGAAGGTTGGCTGTACCAGAGGTCTTCACAAATTAAAATACCTACTTGAAGGCCTTTTATTGTAAATAAACCCTGTGAATTTCCAGGAGTAAAATAACGATACTCATCAAAGACGCCATAATTGGGTAAGCATTGTTTATGGTAGGTACTTACAATTTTTTTATTCTCTATTAGGCTCGCCGCATTATAAATTCCTGAAGAACTAAACTTTGGATAACCTAATAAAATAGCAATATCAGTGGATTTTTCTTGAATATGTTTTAACGCCGCTTTGATCTGTTTTTTAAAATCCTCACGTAAGAGCAGATCTTCTGGGGGGTAACCACTCAAAGCAAGCTCAGGGAAGATCATTAGGTCAACTGAAGTTTGCTTGGCTTTTTCTAAACTATCTAAAATTATTTGTGTGTTTCCTTTAATATCACCCACTAAAAAATCCAGTTGGGCTACGGCAATTCGAAATGTTTTGGACATAAGAACCTCGAGGCCTATTTTACCCAGCGCATTAAAACAATAGCAATAAACATAAAAATGAGTATAGGAAGTAATGCCGCTAAAAAGGGAGGCCATTGATAGACAATGGCAAAAGGACCAAAAAAATCATTTAAAAGATAAAAACCAAAGCCTACAGCAAATCCTGCTATTGTTCTCAAGCTGGTCGCTAAGCTTCTTAAATGCTTAAAAGTAAATGGAATAGCCAAACAAAGCATAACCCATATCGCAGCGGGTTGTAATAGTCGTTGCCAAAAAGCCAAAGTGTATTGGCTAGTATTTAGAAGATTTTTTTGACGATAACAAATATAATCGTATAGTTGCTTTAACGACATTTCATCGGGTTGAATAATAGAGATATTCAAAAGTTTAGGACTAAAAGAAAACGGCCAAATTTCATGTGTAAGATGTGCAATTTTAATTTTTTTATTATAATTAATTATGCTGCTTGAAACATCATAAGCATTCCAACTGTTTTCTGCATAGTTAACCTGTTTAGCAAAGCTCGCTTCTAGTAAATTATTATTATCATCAAATTGATAACGACTTACCTTGGTTAAATGAGCGGGATCTAAAATTGACTGAATATAAATATAATTTCGCCCATCTCTAATCCAAACCGCTCCTTGTTGGGTCATGAGGGTTTGTCCATTGGTAGTAAGAAAGAATTTATGGTTTTCTGCTAAGCGTGCGGCACGAGGTGCTAAACCTTCTCCAATCAAAACCGTTACAAATACCATAAACAAAGTGGCTTTAATTAAGCTCCAAGCCATTTGATAAAGAGAAACCCCATTAGAATGTAGTATCATTAGTTCGCTATGTTTCGCTAAAACACTTAAACCGAGAATATTCCCAAGTAAAATACCTATCGGGAAAAAATGATAAAACTGAGACGGGAGAGTCAGTAATACATAGTAAAAAGCACTGGTTAATGTGTAGTGACCATATCCAATATCACGCGTTTCAGCTATTAATTTAATGAGTGAAAAAAGTACTAGCAATATCCCAATGACTGCAAGTGTGGTACTGATGACAGTTCTACCTAAATAACGATCGATAATTTTCATGATTTTAGCTTAAATAATCGGGATAAATGATATTTGACCTTATTCCACCCCAAGACATAGCACCAGATAAAAATGATGATGAGAATGAGTAAACCATGTATCCACCAGAGACCCCAACGGTAAGATATTTCTCCATTTTCAATCCAATTACGTCCTGCTAATAATAAATTTAGATACATAATATAAATAATTATGGCAGGTAGTATGTGAAGATATTTTCCTTGCCTTGGTTTAACTCGGCTAAGCGGTATAGCCAGTAAAGCAAGAAGTAAAATGGAAATAGGGGCTGAAAGCCGCCATTGCAGCTCAGAAAAATAACTAGGCTTATTCGCTAAGCTTGCTTTCCATAAGGTGATACTCGACAAGGCATCTTGCTGTTTATTATTCATGGTTGTAACTGAGTCAATGCGTATTCCGTATTTAACAAACTGAGTAATATAGTATTCTGCTTCTCCAGGAACTCCTTGATAGCGTTTTCCATTCAGGGCAACAAAAAAAGGTTCTTTGGTGACTGGATTGATCATTTGATAACCGCTATGGGCACTAAGGATAGTCCATGGTGTGATTTCTGTGGGTAATTTTTGTAGGTTGGTTTGTGCCAAGAAAATGTTCTTTACAGATTTATGATCTGCTGAGATACTTTCCACATAAATGATGCGACGTCCCCCATTCGCTTGTTGAAAACTGCCAGGTTGAATGGTTTGTAGTTCTACAGCGGTTCCAGTCTGAGCGAACAGCTTATTCCGATAACTGAGTAAAAATGGATTTAGCCAAAGATTCAAGCCCGCAACTATCAAGGTGATTAGAAAAATAAAAGGTAGGCTTAGACACATTAATTGGCCCAGACTAAATCCACACGCGTTAAGAACAGTCATTTCGTAATCGGCATAAAGTCGGCTGTAAGTGAACAATATGGCAAGAAATAAGCTAAAAGGAAGAAGTATTGCTAAAAAGCGAGGGGATTCAAGCACTATGAGTTTCCATAAGATGCTCGCAGCAAATTTTCCACCCGCTACTTGATTAAAGTAGTGAACAAATTCATTGCTCATCAAAATAAGAAATAGAAGGCTCGTAATGAGAGAAAGACTCGTCAATACCTCTCGGGTTAGATAACGAAAGAGAATCATTTTTTAGGTTAAAAGTAGAAGATTTTAAATTATTTCATAAAGAGGGTATTGAATCTAGTAAATAAATATAATTGAGGGAACCGCTTTTTAACGCATCATACTTTAAGGGCCTATGAGATACATTGAAATGCTTTTGTTTCGGAGTGGTTTTTGATGAAGAAAATCACAATTTTTTCTTATGAGGAATCAGAGATCTTTGCTTTCACCTTTCCTGTGATAGGATAACGAACTGTGGATTTCAGTGATCGCATTTTTAAGATTACGAATGGTACAAATAAGACAATTTGAGGTGATTATGCAATATTCTATTGATTCGATTGATCGCATTAAGCAAACGAGTGATTGTTTAATCGTCGGTACATTTCAAGGCAAGCAACTCTCTCAATCTGCCCAGTTATTAGATAAACAGAGTCAGGGGTATATCCAAAAAATTTTAAATAAAGGGGACTTAATAGAAGAATGTGGTAAAAGCCTTGTGCTTTACAATGTCCCTGGAATATCTGCAACAACCCGAGTCCTTCTTATTTATTGCGGAGAAGAGTCTAATTTATCCATAGCGGATTTTCGTAAAATTATCGGTTGTATGGCCTGTGCCATCAAATCTCTGCGGATTAATGAAATAACCAGTTTCTTAACAGATCTCAATGTAAAAGCCTGTGATCTTAATAGACAGATACGTCAGAGTATCGAAATTATTGAAGATTTTTTTTACTGCTTTGACGAGTTAAAAACCAATAAAAAAAATACCGTCCCGTTACCCGAGAAATTTATTTTTAATCTTCCAAGTTCCAAAGAGTCTGTAAAAGTCCTTGAAATACTAAAACAAGCAATAGCCATCAAGGAAGGAATAAAATTAACTAAAAATCTCGCCAATCTACCGGCTAATTTATGTACGCCTCGTATTATGGCGGAACAAGCTAAAAAGCTAGCAAGAGAAGTGGGTCTTACCATTAATATATTAGATGAAGCAGCAATAAAAAAAGAAGGTATGGGAGGGTTATTAGCAGTGGCGCATGGTTCTTCAGAGCCTGTCAAGTTTATTATTTTAGAATACCGGGGGGCTTCTGAACAAAAACCGATTGTCTTGGTGGGCAAGGGAGTTACTTTTGATTCTGGAGGGATTTGCTTAAAGCCTGCTGCGGGTATGGAAGAAATGAAATATGACATGTCAGGTGCAGCAAGTGTGATGGGGATATTAAAAGCGGTTGCGGAACTTAAATTACCCATTCATGTTGTGGGTATAATGCCGTTAACTGAAAATTTACCAAGTGGTAGCGCAGTAAAACCTGGAGATGTAATAACAACACTTTCAGGACTTACTGTAGAGGTTATCAATACCGATGCTGAAGGGCGTTTAATCTTGGCAGATGCTTTAACCTATAGTGAACGTTTTAATCCTGATGTGGTGATTGATATAGCGACTCTGACAGGGGCTATTATTACTGCCTTAGGTGCCGTTGCTACAGGTATGCTGAGTAATAATGTTGAACTTGCGCTCGAAATTGAAAAGGCGGGAGAGTACAGTCAAGATAGAGTATGGCCATTGCCTCTATGGGATGATTATCAGCAACAAATTGACAGTAATATAGCGGATATTTCTAATGTCGGTGTCGGTGGCGGAAAAAGTATTACAGCCGCTTGTTTTTTATCTCGATTTACTAAAAAATTACATTGGGCACATTTGGATATTGCTGGAACCGCTTGGAAAAGTGGACCTGATAAAATGGCTACAGGTCGACCGGTCTCTTTAATAGTTCAATTTTTATTGAATCGTTGTAAAAAGTAAAACGATTTTTTTTTTACAGTTTATCACAACGCGAGAGGGATGAGATAAATAGCTTTTTACTGCCTTAAAGATTTCAGAGTCTACTATAAATCAGGTAGAAAAAAGTTGCACATAAAAATGCATTATTGCATATATATGGTATTATTAATATAATAATTAAATAAGATAGCATAGAAAAGGAGAAATTAATGCTATTTAATTATCAACAAGGATTTACACTAATCGAAGTCATGGTTGCTGTGGTAATACTCAGTGTAAGTTTATTGGGTTTTGCTCAAGCACAGTTAAATGCACTACATGCCAGTGAACAAGCAAACTTAATTAATTTAGCTGATTTAAAAAATCAAGAATTGGCTGAAAGTTTTATGATTTGTGGATCTCAGCCTTTTTGTTTACGGCAAGTATTAATTCTATGGAGAAAAGAGACACAAGAAATTTTTCCGAAAGGAATTGGACTGGTCACAAAGCTTAATTTCTCGACCTATCAAAGTAAAATTCAATGGCTATTCTCTTTTTCTAGATTTCCATCATCCCTAAATTTATTATTCAATAGTATATGAAAAGTATAGAACAAGGATATAGTCTACTTGAATTAATGATAGCTATAAGTTTGTCTTTATTTCTTAGTATAGGGATGTTTAATATTTTTATTTATAGTAAAAATATTTATCGGTTAACGATGGCTTTGAATGAAATTCAAAACAAAATACGACTCGCATTTCACTTAATGAGTCATGATATTCGAATGGCAGGTTTTATAGGTTGTGTCCCTTTAATGGATTTCTCACCGTTAAAGAGTCATTTGACAATTAATAATCGTTTAGTTGTTTGGCATAAAGGGAATACAACAGCAAAATTAAGCTTACCAAGGCTTGCTCGGTACCAAAATGAGAGTGATGCTATTTTAGTTCAATTTCTTGATCCTAATACTATCCAGATAAAGAAAACACAATCCGATCAAATTTTTTTGTCATCAAAGGTAGTTTTTCGTCCTAACGATGTTTTAATTGTTAGTGATTGTTTACATGCAGAACTTATTCATTGGCGCCATATTCATCTCAGATATCAATATTATTTAGATAGTGAAATAGGTTTTTTTAACAAAATTATTTACTACATTGGTGACACGGGCCGTTTCAACGAAAGCGGACAGCGAATTTATGCATTATACCGGCGTAATTTAAATCAATCTATACATAAGCCTATAGAATTAATAGAGGGTATAAAAAATATGTCGATACGATTGGGGATGAAGCATATCGATGGAACCTTGTATTATAAAAATGCAAATGAGGTTAAACATTGGTCAAATGTCCGTAGTGTAGAAATTAGACTATTATTGACAGATGAAAAAGGGCAATTACAAAAAGATAGGAAACAAATAATTGGTTTACGTCAACAATAGAGTTAAAGGCTATTATTTTATATAAGGGTTTTTCACGATGTAACTTACAAGTAAAAAACTCCAAAAATTTACTATTTTATATCGATAAAATGTATAAGCAAAAAGGATTTATATTAGTGATGGTATTATTTTTTCTATTTATTATCTCTTTAATGACCTTATCTTTATTAACTCGTTCTTATTTAGAATTACGTATGAGTCAAAATTGGGTTATTGCTGCACAGCGGTTTCAAGCAGCAGAAGCGGGATTAAAATTAGCCGAACATCGACTTGTATTGCTTTCAATGCCTATTCCTCTGTTACGTGAACACTACCATTATGCAGGGTTTGAAATTGATACAGAAATAAGAAGGCATAAAACACTCTATTGTATAAAACAAAGCTTAGCTTATATTTATAGCATAATAGTGCAAGCAAAAAAAATAAACGAAGGTGTTCTTACGCTAAAAACAACTTATGCAATAAAAGAAAAAAAATCATGCAAGCAAAGGTTGTTAATATTACATAAGACGGGACGTACTTCTTGGCGGGAATTAAGCCGTTCAACTTAAAGTTATCGAAATAGACTTACATGAAATGAGCGTATTAGATAAAGGGCAAGGCAGAATTTGATGCGGAAAGGGTAATTTAAGCTTAATAAGCTCCGCAGATTATAGAGTTATTAAAAACCTCATTTGAGTAAGTTGAATCAATTAAGTTACTGCTGATGGGGTTAACTATGTGGATAATGGTGGCTTTAGGTTTTTTTTGTTTAGTCTTGATAATGTTGCTGTGCGTAACTCCATTGAGAAAGGTTTTTCTGGTTAAACCTTTCTTGGCTTATTTAAATAGGATACTTCCATCGATTAGCGAAACAGAAAAGATTGTTCTTGAGGCAGGTGATATGTGGTGGGAAAAAGATTTATTTCGTGGCAGGCCAAATTGGAAAGCCTTGCATGAGATTTCTTTATCAAATTTGACTCGCGATGAGCAAGCTTTTATTAGTAACCAAGTTGAAGTACTTTGCAGTATGCTCAATGATTTTGATATTTTAACCGTAGAGCATGATTTATCTTTTTCTGTTTGGGAATATTTAAGAAAAGAAAAGTTTTTTGGTATGGTCATTCCAAAAAAATATGGTGGATTAGGTTTTTCTGCTTTAGCGCATTCTTCTGTTGTATTAAAAATAGCGACCCGTTCGGTGAGCGCTGCGGTTAATACGCTAGTTCCCAACTCTCTCGGCCCGGCTGAATTGTTACTTCATTATGGAACAGAAAAACAAAAAGATTATTATTTGCCAAGACTTGCCAGAGGAGAAGAAATTCCTTGTTTTGCTTTAACTTCTGTTGATGCGGGTAGTGATGCAGCTGCACTTAAAGATCACGGAATAGTTTGTAAAGGAATTTATCAAAATAAAGAAACATTAGGAATAAAACTTAATTTTAATAAACGTTATATCACTTTAGCTCCTATTGCTACGGTTATAGGCGTGGCGTTTAAATTAACCGATCCCGATCAAATATTAGGAGATAAAAAAGAAATTGGGATTACAGTAGCTTTAGTACCTTCATGCTTATCCGGTATAGAAATAGGTAAACGGCATGCACCTATGGGTTTAGCCTTTATGAATGGTCCTATAGTTGGGAAAGATATTTTTATTCCCATTAGTTTTGTGATTGGTGGAAAAAAAATGCTGGGCCAAGGTTGGCGTATGTTGATGGAATGTTTATCGATAGGTCGTGGTATTTCATTACCTGCTGTCAGTGCTGCGCAGGCTCAATTAGCTTACCGAATGAGTGGTGCATACAGTGTATTAAGAGAACAATTTCATCTATCGATTTGTCATTTTGAGGGAGTTGCTGCTGCTTTAGCAAGAATAGCCGGATTAACTTATTTGATTGAAGCAACTCGCCGATTTACAGTAACAGCCGTGGATACTTCGCTAAAACCTGCATTAGCCTCTTCCATAGCAAAGTATCATATGACAGAATTTGCACGCACCATTATTAATGATGCGATGGATATTCACGGTGGAAGAGCGATTCAAATGGGACCACGTAATTATTTAGCGTCGGGCTATATTGCGATACCGATATCTATTACCGTAGAAGGTGCAAATATTTTGACGCGTAATCTTATTCTATTTGGTCAAGGGGCTGTACGTTGTCACCCTTATTTAATAAGTGAAATGCAAGCGATCGATAAAAAAGATATTGTGACTTTAGATAAATTATTAATTTATCATCTTTATTATACGCTAAAAAATTTATTAAAAGCATTTTTATATGCTTTTGGAATTGGTTATTTTTTTGTAGAAACACCTATAAAGAATCTCAGTTATTATTATCAACAAATTTCTCGTTTGTCAGCAGGCTTAGCTTTAGTCACAGATTTTACTTTGATAAGCTTAGGTAGAAATTTAAAACGCAAAGAACGCTTATCGGCGCGCTTAGGTGATGTATTAAGTTATCTTTATATCGCGTCTAGCGTTATTCGTTATTTACAAGAATATCCTAGGTCGGAAGAAGATGAAGCGCATGCGCGTTGGGGATTAAATTATTGCCTTTATCATTCTCAGTCTGCATTTGAGAAGTTTTTTAATAATTTCCCTAAACCCTTTTTAGCTAAGCTATTAAACTTTATTATTTTCCCTTTAGGCCGATCGTATCAATTACCCACTGACAAACACGATAAACAATTAGTTACCGTGATGACGGAAACCGGAAAATTTCGTGATCGAATCACACAAGATTGTTATTTAGGAAAAAAGCTAGAAGATCCTACAGGGCGTATGGAAATTGCTTTTAATGAATTTATGAAAACACAACCTATTCTTGAAAAGTTAAAAAAACATGGTTTAAAACTGAATTCAGATATTGAACAACAACTCAAAACTGCTTTAACAAATAAAATTCTGACGCACGCAGAAATAGAACAACTGTTATTGAATAGAAGATTTCAGCGAGAAGCGATGCAAGTGGATACTTTTTGAGGGTTTTCTAACTATGGAAATACTCAATCGCTCAGATTATGCACGATCAGTTTATATCGTGGATGGTATGCGTACTCCTTGGTTGAAAGTACGTGGAGGTCCTGGAAACTTCTCAGCTTCAGATTTAGCGGTACAAGCCGGACGTTATTTGTTGGCACGCCAACCATTTAATCCTTATCAACTTGATGAGGTAGTGACAGGCTGTGTTATGCCAAGTCCTGATGAAGCGAATATTAGCCGTGTTATTGCATTGCGATTGGGTTGTGGTAAAGCAGTTCCTGCTTACACTGTACAACGAAATTGTGCTTCAGGGATGCAAGCAATAGATAGTGCCGCTTTAGATATAGCTTGTGGAAGATATAATTTGGTATTAGCCGGTGGTACTGAAGCAATGAGCCAAGCGCCTCTGCTATTAAATTCGGGGATGACAGCTTGGCTTGCCAAATGGAATTTAGCGAAATCTTTTTTCGCTCGTCTAAAATTACTGAGTCAATTTAAATTAAACTATTTAAATCCAGTGATAGGCTTATTACGTGGTCTAACGGATCCGATTGCGGGTTTGTCTATGGGCCAAACGGCAGAAGTCATTGCGCATCGTTTTGGAATTACTCGTGAGGAAATGGATAATTTTGCTTTACAAAGCCATCAACGCTTAGCTGCAGCGCAAGATTCAGGCATTTTTAAAGATGAGATCAATCCAATTTATGATAAACATAATCTTTATTATTCTTTTGATAATGGTTTACGTCGGGATACCTGTTTAGAAAAATTAGCTTTATTGAAACCTCTTTTTGATAAAAATTTCGGGTTAGTTACAGCAGGAAATAGCTCTCAGGTAACTGATGGCGCAGCTTTTTTAATTTTGGCAAGTGAAAAGGCAATACAAAAATACAAACTACCTATTTTAGCACGTATAGTTGATGTGGCATGGGCAGGCGTAGCTCCAAGTGAAATGGGTTTGGGTCCTGTGCATGCCGTAGCAATGCTTTTAAAAAAACAAGCCCTCTCTTTTAAAAATATTGATTTTTTGGAAATCAATGAAGCCTTTTCAGGACAAGTTTTAGCTTGTTTGGCTGCCTGGGAAGATAGAAATTTTTGTAAAAAACGATTGGATTTAATGGATGCCTTAGGCAAGCTGGATCAAGCAAAACTTAATATCGATGGTGGAGCGGTTGCTATGGGTCATCCCATAGGAGCGAGTGGTGCACGACTCGTTTTGCATTTAGCACATATTTTAAAAAGAAAACAAGCACATTTTGGTATAGCCACACTCTGCATTGGGGGTGGACAAGGTGGGGCGTTGCTACTTGAAAATATGGATAAAATTAAAACGGGAGTACTCTAATGAAAATAGATTATTTAAATTGGCGACTCCAGAAAAAAGGACCCATTTTATGGCTGTATTTGGATAAAAAAAATAGCTCCAGCAATAACTTAGATAAAAAAGTATTAGCAGAATTAAGTTCGATTATAAGAGAAATAGCGCATAATAAATCGATACAAGGTTTAATCATTACCTCAGATAAAAAAAATGGTTTCATACTAGGTGCTGATATCGAGGCGATTAGCCAATTAAAAACTAAGGAAGAGATTGCTGAGTTTATTAAGCAAGGTCAAAAGATATTTGATGAGTTGGCTGCACTTAAGATTTCGACAGTAGCTTTAATTAATGGTTTATGTTTAGGAGGAGGTTTAGAACTTGCGCTTGCTTGTGATTACCGTATTGCTATTGATGATAATAAAACCCGTTTAGGTTTACCTGAGGTTTTACTGGGTATTCATCCAGGTTGGGGAGGGACCGTGCGTTTGCCACGCTTGTTAGGAGGGCCTTCAGCTTTAGATTTAATTTTAACAGGGAAGACCATTTCACCTTATGTAGCCACTCAATTTGGTTTAATTAACAAGTGCGTGCCATTACGACAAGCTAAACGGGCTGCTTTGTTTTACGCATTAGAGTTAATGAAAAAAAATAATTCTTTTTTTTCATTAACTTGGAAGAAAATAACGAATTACCACTGGATGCGAAATGTTATTGCCCCCATTATACAGCGTCGGTTAAGTCTCAAGGTTAATCCAAAACATTATCCTGCTCCTTATGCCGCACTGCATCTTTGGAAACAGTATGGTATTAGTAACCAAGCATTTTTACATGAAGCAGAGTCTCTAAGTGAATTAGCACTGACTCCTACAGCAAAGCATTTAATTAGAGTCTTTTTTTTAAAAGAGCGCTTAAAAAAATTAGGAAAAAAGGATCTTACACGTTTTAAACAGGTTCATGTTATAGGTGCCGGAACTATGGGAGGAGATATTGCTGCTTGGTGCGCTTTACAAGGATTTTATGTCACCCTACAGGATCGTGAAGCAAAATATATCGCTCCGGCTATGACGAGAGCTTACGAATTGTTCAAAAAACAATTAAAAACATCACGTGCTATTCAAGCGGCAATGGATAGGTTAGTTCCTGATTTAGAAGGTTATGGTATACGTGGAGCGGACATTATTATTGAAGCGATATTTGAGGATTTAACGGTTAAGCAAGATTTATTTCGGCAGTTAGAGTCCCAAATTAAATCGGATGCACTATTTGCAACCAATACGTCAAGTATTGTTTTAGAAGATATCCAGCAAGCATTGCAGCAGCCTGAACGCTTAATCGGATTACATTTTTTTAATCCGGTTGCTAAAATGCCTTTGGTAGAGGTTGTGCAATCTGCTATTAGCATTCCAGAGAATATAGAGAAAGGCTTAGCATTTGTTCATCAAATTAACCGTTTACCTCTCCCTGTTAAAAGCGCTCCTGGATTTTTGGTCAATCGTTTATTAATGCCTTATTTAATGCAATCCGTGTTATTGCTGCAAACCGGGGTATCTGCAACTGTTATAGATAAAGCGGCTGTAGATTTTGGAATGCCAATGGGGCCGCTAGAGTTGGCAGATACCGTAGGTCTCGATATTTGCTTAGCTGTCGCTAAAATTCTAAGTCAATCCTTAGGGAGTGTTATTCCTGAAGGCTTAGAGAAGAGGGTAGCTAACAAAGATCTAGGACGAAAAGCAGGCAGAGGATTTTATTGTTATAAAAAAGGAAAACCGATTAAAGAAAAGATTCCTGAAGATTATAAAATACCTACCGACTTAGTGAAGCGTTTAATTCAGCCAATGATTACAGAAGCTAAAAAGTGTTTAGAAGAAAAAGTAGTTGCAGATAGCGATTTAATTGATGCTGGAGTTATATTTGGGGCAGGATTTGCTCCTTTCCGTGGTGGTTTGATGCAATACGCAAAGGAACAAGGTGACTTGTAAACTATTATATAAGCTAATTGTTATTCTCCTTTTTTAATCGTTCGATGCGTAATTCCAAGGGTGGATGGCTTGAAAATAAAGCCCTAAAACCACCGCTCTTATGTGATATTTTTAAAGTCGACAAGGAAGGAGCGCGCGTATCTTCGGGTTCCATTGCTTTTTGTAAGGCTTGTAGTGCTTCAATCATTTTGTCGCGACCTGCTAACAAAGCACCGCCTTTGTCCGCTCGGTATTCGCGATGTCTGGAAAAAGCAGCCACTAAAATACTGCCTAAAAATGTAAAGAGGATATCAAATACCATCGATAGCATAAAAAACATCGGCCCAGGGCCACTTATCGATCCTTCATCATTATTACGCCCAGCCGCGCCTACAGAAATCACATAGGCTACGATGCGTGATAAAAAAAGGGCAAACGCATTAATTATGCCTAATATAAGCGTCATGGTAACCATATCTCCATTAGTGATATGAGTGATTTCATGCCCTAGTACACCTTCAATTTCAGCGGGGTTCATCTTTTCCAGTAAACTGCTAGAAACAGCTACTAAAGAATTATTTTTAGTGGGGCCTGTCGCAAAAGCATTCAGTTCAGGTGAATTGTAAATTCCTACTTCAGGTAAAACCTTTAATCCCGCTTTGCGTGCTAAGTTATGGATAACATCAAGGATATTTTTCTCTTCACCCATGGCAGCATTAGGATCAATAACTTTTAAATCCATACTTTTTTTTGCAATAAATTTTGAAGTGAAAAGTGAAATAAAGGCCCCTGCTGTTCCCCATAATGCACAAAAAATAGCTAAGGATAGGTAATTAATTCCATGAGAGGTGAGATAGCTATGTAGACCTAATAAGTTAGTTACTATAGAAATAGTCACAATAACTAAAATATTAGTGCCTAAAAATAATAATATACGACTAAACATAAAAATAATTCCTCTTCTAGGATATCATTTTACTCTTTTCGTAAGTGTAGCTTTAATTCATAGAAAAAGAAAAACCCCGCTATTGCGGGGTTTTTTACGGGATAAAACGGGGAGGGTTTTACATCATACCACCCATGCCACCCATGCCGCCCATGCCGCCCATGCCGCCCATATCACTAGGAGCACCAGCACCTTCATCCTTTTTAGGGAGTTCAGCCACCATGCATTCTGTAGTGATCATGAGACCGGCAATAGAAGCCGCATTTTGCAATGCAGTTCGAGTCACTTTAGTTGGATCTAAAATGCCCATTTCTATCATATCACCGTATTTACCGGTTGCTGCATTGTAACCGTAGTTGATTTCCTTACTATGCAACACTTGATCAATAACTACATCAGGTGATCCACCGGCATTAGCTACAATTTGACGTAAAGGTGAGCGCATCGCTTCTAAAACAATACGAATACCATGTTCTTGATCAGCGTTAACGATTTTAAGTTCGTTTAAGGCTTTTAGAGCACGTATTAAAGCAACACCACCCCCAGGAACAACGCCTTCTTGAACTGCTGCGCGTGTTGCATGGAGTGCGTCTTCTACGCGTGCTTTCTTTTCCTTCATTTCCATTTCAGTCGCAGCACCGACTTTAATGACAGCAACACCACCTGATAGCTTAGCTGAACGTTCTTGTAGTTTTTCTTTGTCATAGTCAGAAGTGCTTGTTTTAATTTGAGCGTCAATCTCATCTATGCGTGCTTGGATCATGCTCTTTTCACCTTGGCCGTCGATGATAGTAGTGTTGTCTTTAGTAATCACAACGCGTTTCGCTGAACCTAAGTCTTCTAACGTTGTTTTTTCAAGGTTTAAACCAATTTCTTCGGCGATGACGTTAGCTTTCGTTAGAATAGCAATGTCTTTTAACATTTCTTTACGACGATCTCCAAAACCAGGTGCCTTAACTGCACAAACTTTGACAATGCCACGAATAGTATTGACCACTAAGGTAGCTAATGCTTCACCTTCTACATCTTCTGCGATAATGAATAAAGAGCGACCTGCTTTGGCAACACCTTCAAGCACGGGTAGCATTTCTCGAATATTAGAAATCTTTTTATCAACCAATAAGATATAAGGATTTTCTAATTCGCATGCCATGCTTTGTTGGTTGTTAATGAAGTAAGGTGAGAGATAGCCACGGTCAAATTGCATACCTTCTACTGTGTCGAGTTCGTTTTGTAATCCAGAACCATCTTCTACAGTTATAACTCCTTTTTTTCCGACTTTAGCCATTGCCATGGCAATGATTTCACCGATGGATTTATCATCATTTGCTGAGACTGTACCTACTTGTGTAATTGACTGGTTATCATCACAAGGTTTTGAAATAGTTTGTAGTTCGTTTATTGCAACACGCACGGCAGCATCTATGCCTCGCTTGAGATCCATGGGATTCATGCCTGCCGCAACCGCTTTCATGCCTTCACGTAAAATAGCTTGGGCTAATACAGTAGCGGTTGTCGTTCCATCGCCTGCTTCGTCTGAGGTGTGAGAGGCCACTTCCTTGACCATTTGTGCTCCCATATTCTCAAACTTATCTTTGAGTTCAATCTCTTTTGCAACAGAAACACCATCTTTAGTAATGGTAGGAGCGCCGAAGCTTTTGTCTAAAATAACATTTCGACCTTTAGGACCTAACGTTACTTTGACGGCTTCTGCAAGTATGTCAACACCTCGTAGGATAGAAGTCCGTGCATCGACACCAAATTGTAAAACTTTTGCAGCCATTTTTTAATTCCTCTGAATAAAAATATAAAGGTTAAAATTGTGATTAATCTTTGATTAATGCCAGAACATCATCTTCACGCATAATGAGATATTCTTTGCCGTCTAGTTTGATTTCAGTTCCACTATACTTACCAAAATATAGTTTATCGCCTACTTTAATGCTTAGAGCCTGAATTTGACCTGATTTCAAACGTTTACCATTCCCTACAGCGATGACTGTCCCTCTAACGGGTTTTTCTTTGGCTGTGTCTGGAATAACAATGCCACCCATGGATTTTTCTTCTTCTTCATCGCGTTTAACAAGAATGCGATCGTTCATAGGGACCAGATGCTCAACTAAAGGTTTTTCTAATGCAACACTCATGCAGAGTTCTCCTTAAGAATTACTATCAAAATGAGGATATTAATTAACTCCCAGTTGGGGGCTAATCTTAACGATGTTGGATAAAGCACACAATGAATTTACTTTATCACACCAACACTACCTTAAATGAAGAGTAGACTAAGAAAATTCAAGTCGGATAGGTTAAAGTGAAAGGATTAGTGTGTGTAGTCAGCATTTAACTTTTATGTTTTAATAAAGGCTATCGGTTAATGAAACTAATAAGAAAAGAGGTAAAGGTATGTTAAGTTCCAACTCAGAACAAGAACAATCGACGAGTTTCGCGGGCGCGACAGCTCAACCTCTAAAGCTGTCCGTAATAGCTGAATTTTATACAAAAGCTGCCAATCCAAGTACGCAAGAAAGTTCCCCATCGCAAGGAAAAGCGAATTCGTATATTTTTGCAGGCATTAAACACTCAGGCTCGCTTATCTTAATAGGATCAGATGGTTCTTTTTCTACTAAAAATGCAGCCGATCCAAAATTCACAAACACAGCACGTTTATTGTTTGACACTTGGATGGGTGATAAAGGCCCCACATTGCTTAGTTTTCTTAAAGAAAATCGACTCAGTCTGGGTTTGGAGCTGGTTTGCCCTCGTTTTTTAGGGGATCATGCTCAAATACCAAAGCTTGCTTATTTTGCCGTGACTTGTGTTACTGCTTTGGAAGTAGGAGGCGGAAATTACTCTCTACCTGAGCTCATAAAGTTCTGTCATCAGCATGGTTTGCCATACGGGGAATATTATTTTTTTAAAACAAATGAAAAGATTGGTAACCTCGATCAATTTAGAAGAGAACTGGGTGTAGAAAATTTAAAAAACACTTTAGCACTTAAGGAAAAGCTTAAGCAAATAGTGGAAGGTAATCAGGGAAAGTTTTTTCCAGGCAATATTCCTCACGAGGAGGTTCAAGGCGATCTTGCTGAAGGTGTCGTAGCTTGGGAATTTGAGTGCGAATCTAGTTACAATCCAATTGTTGATATGTCAGTATTTTTAGAAGGTAATAAGGACGTTGGACCCAATTTTCAAAAGGAGTCATTAAAAAAATTAGAGGAAATGGGGGAGCGATTGTCAACCTTTTATAATGAAAATAAATACGACGATAGTTTTCCCCAAAACGGGCGTCCGAAGGATAAATTTTGGGAAGAGATAAAACAAATTTTAAAAAACAACAAAGTGGAAGAACGAGTCCCTGATAAAACAGGGAAATTACTTGATAATAAAGAAAAGATTGAAGTTAATGAAAAAGAAGAATACCCCCTAAACTCTAATGGCTTAATAAAATTATTCAGCAATTTAGACAGTGAAGTGTATAAAGAAAAATTCCAGCCAGAGTTAGCTAAGCTTGTTAAAAAATCTGAACAGGTCTTTAAAAAAGACTTTTTCCATTTAAAAAAGCTATTTATAACTTTAGAAAAAACCCTCCCTTTGCATCTTATACAGGATTTAGCTAAACCTTTTATAGAAACTGAAGGAAGCAAAACTAATATATCTAATATATCTAATATAGCTAAGTGTATTTCCGTTAAAGTTTATAAAAATGGCGATGATTATCGTATTCATGTGAAGCTGAAAAACGATTCAAAGGCTTTAAAGCAAGAAGCAAAGATTGGGCGTGGTTTTATACTTGCCCTTAGTCCGTCGTCTTTATCGGAGACTAATCAAAATAAAATAGAGAGTGATGCACTTAAAAATTCAAAAAAACTCACGAAAAAAGGCAGAGCCCTGAAAGTAAAATTGCCAGTGTATGCCATATCTCGTGGACAACGTGAAGCATGGTTTAGTGTAGAAAATACTCTTAGAGATACAGGGCCGAAAAAGATAATATACCAAAGAGCGCTTGATCAGTTCCTGAAAGGAATTAAGAAAAATTTAGAGCCACTACTTAGCCAAGATAAAGAATCATTCCTTACTGAGTGTAACAATCAGCTTAAAGAGCTAAATAAAGACTGTAATGAAGAAGCTGTTAAGTTACTCGTTAATGATATAGAGCAAAAATATAAGAGTCTAATTAAAGAGAATCAAACTCAACTTGATAAGCTCTTTTCTCCCGAAGAAGTAGTGAATTCTACTCAACTATTTAATTATTTGATCGTTAAAAGATTTAAAGAAAGCGATGAGAGGGGAAACGGAGATAAACCAGAAGATAAGAAAGTTCAGGATGTTTTTTTATCTAGCTATTTTTTATTCGACGTATCATGTTTTAAAGCAATAGGCGTTAATGAAAACAACGGCGTTCAGTCTATTAATTGTTATAATAAAACAGAAGCTAAAAAGAAGTTCTGTACTCCCAAGAAGCTTGCCAATACAACTGTAGTGGCACTTGTTTATAGTAAACAAAAACCTAAGAGGTTAAATGAAGCATATAAAGATATCCCAGTGATCAATAACTTACGTAATTCGACTGAAATTCAAAACAAAAGCTTATCTGATAATGAAATTAAAAACATTAAAAAAGATGATCCCTCATTTATTCTAAAAGATAGTTTTTCTATCTCAGATAAAACTTTCAAAAGCTCTATAGAATCTCTGCTAAAAAAAGAAATTGAAATCGTCCTTATTTTTAAGGATATTCCAGATGAGATAAAACCTAAGCAAAAAGAAGATATCTTAAAGACACTTCAGCTGAATGAAAATGATAACATTACATTACTTCATAAAAGAGCTAATGAATCTAGCATAAAGTATTTATCTTCTTCCGAAGAAGCGTCAGGTTTGTCTAAACCTCCAATCCCCGCAACCAGTTCTACATCGTTGTTTCTACTGACACCAGCACCGACTCAGACAGAGGAAGCGGAAGTGCTGAAACGGCGTTCAGACGCGCCAGAAAAAGTTCTTAGTGTGAAAATGGGCTTGCAATAGACACGCGCGACATAAACTCCATCATTGCGTAAGGGCCGGGTGCTGAGTTGCTATTTTTTTGCAAGCCCTCATCTTATTCCGTCAGAAGTGGTAAGTATGTAGGTAAGCCGGCAATAAGACTATGATTTTAGCTTAGCTGGGCTCTCAGAAGGGTTTTCAACAACAGCGGGAGAAGCGTGGTTACCGTTAAAGTTTCCACGTAAATAGCAAAGTAAGCCTAAACCAGGAAAACAAGCGGCTAACGATACTAGAAAAAAGAGTGGCCAATTAAAGTGGCTAACAATTAAACCGGCCAAAGGACCTACGAAAACCCGCCCTATGCCGGCTAAGGCTGAAAATAGAGCAAATTGCGTTGCTGTATAACGGTGATTGCATAAGCTCATTAATAAAGCGACGAAGGCAATGCTGCCCATGGCATTACAAAAATTGTCAATTGAAATGGCAAGCACCAACCAATGATAGTTATGCCCTACAAGAGCGAGCTTAAGCAGCGTTAAAATAGCTATCGCTTGTAAAACGCCAAAATAGAACAAAGCACGAAATAAACTAATGCGCGCCATTAAAATACCACCGGCTAAAAGTCCGAGCATAGCGGCTGCAAAACCGACAATTTTATTGACAAATGCAACCGTAGTTAGAGAAAAGCCTAAACCTCGAATTAAAAACGGAGTCGTTAGTGAAATACTGAGCGCATCACCGAATTTGTAAAAAATAATAAACAACAAAATTAACCAAGCTGATTTTCGACTGAAGAATTCTTTAAAAGGGTCAACGATGGCAGCATGCAGGGAATTGGGCGGACGTTTTTCTTGTTCATCAGAGGGTTCTTCGCCAAACCAGGCACCAAAAAGTCCTATGCCTATCAAACCCGCCATGAGCAAATAAGTGCTACGCCAACCGATATATTCCGCCAGCGCAAGTGCTAAGGCACCCGATACGAGCATGGCGGCTCTATAACCCCAACTGTAAAGCGTGGTTCCTAGGCCTCGTTCGTTAGGTTTAAGTATGTCTGTTCGATAAGCGTCAATGGCAATATCTTGAGAAGCTGAAAGAAAGGCAACTAAAAAAGCTATCGCAATTAATAATGAAGCGCTGGTACGTGGATTTGCTAAAGCCATAGCAAAAATAGCGACTATCAACACCAGCTGAATTAAAATAATCCAACCACGGCGTCTTCCTAAAAGAGGAGGAATCCAGCGATCGAGTAGGGGTGCCCATAAAAACTTATATACATAAGGTTGTCCGATTAGGCTTAGGCTCCCAATGGTGAGCAGACTGGCTTCAGTGACAGTAAACCAAGCTTGGAGTGTGCTCGAAGTTAATGCCAATGGTAAGCCTGACGAGAAACCCAATAATAAGGTAGCAAACAAATTGCGTTTACTGAGTTTATTCGTAGACATTTTTTCCTAAATAAATAGAAAACGCCTTAATTTAGTCAAGCAAATAAGCCAATTTTTTAAAATGTTTAACGTGCGTAATAATCAGGATCTGCAATGATACGGGGACGACCACCTACACCATATTGTACTAACACATGTTGACCACGGTTAAAGAGGGGTGTTGGTGCTTGCACAACAGAGATTAATGAGTTATTTCTGAGTCTAACGACATATTCAATCCCTGTTTGTGTAGAAAGACCTTTTTGGATTTGATGACCTGCAAACCCACCTAATAAGGCTCCACCTATGCCAGTGGCTAAACTACCTTTTCCTCCGCCAATTTCAGATCCCGCGATAGCACCTAACGCACCACCTGCTATGCCTCCGACACCCAGGTCCCCGTTTCTAGTTACTTTTACAGCCCGACTGCTAGTTACTACACCTTTTACTACCTGATGAATTTGATCGGCACCACTTGTTGTATAGACGTCGGGCGATAAAGTCGATGCACAACCTACTAAAAGTGATAGACCTAGAATAGAAAGCAAGCAGTGGATATGAAATTTCATTATAAATCCCTTGGTTTTTTATTTATGAGTATAAAAGCCTAGTAGTGGTTAAGCTTTTAAAAAATAATACTAGTAGATGATAACTTGTACGTCAACGTATTTGATCGCTTGGACGAGTTAATTCAAGCAGAAGAATTGTGCTGTTTCAAAGACAATTTAAATAGAAAAGAACGTAAGGATACGAGTCCCTGATTTTTATCTGTTATCGATTTTCTCGACTAGAAGCATGAAATAGTGGGTTTATGTCAATAGCACCGTACTATCTAGACAGCACGATTAATTCACGACTACGAATCATTTTGCCTTCGAGCAGGTAGTTTAATGCGAGACGGAATAAGCGTTTTGCATCTAATAAGTGTGCTGAGGTGTCCCAAGATTCATGGTGTATTGCCAGAAGAGAGGCTCCAGAGAAAGTGAATTGTTTCGATGTCGATTTATTTAAGCAAATGACCAGACCTTGGCTGGGAATAAATTGATAAGACTGATGTGGCAAAATTTCTTGATGCGTTAAGCTCTCTTTATCTAGATTTAAAGCATAACCTAATTCAGCTAATAATTTTTTTTCAAATACACGTAAAGCAACCGCTGGATTATCCGATAAGTTACATAACGCGGTTTGATAAGCTTGGAATAATTGTGGGTAAGGATCGTAACGATACAACAAACGGATTAACAGCTCATTGAGGTAAAGACCGCACACTAACCGTTTACCGGTTAAGTGAGGAACAAGAATAGGATTGGGTTCGGCATTGAGTAGATTCATGAGATCTGTTTTTCCACGCCAGGAAAGCAATAAGGGGACAAAGGCTTGTAGTGACCCTTTAAAGCGTGATTTTTTATTTCGCATGCCGCGTGCAGCCTTTGCAATCAGGTTTATTCTACCTTGCAATGCCGTGAATGCGTCTATTAATAAACTGGTGTCTCGATAAGGGCGGGTGTGCAAAATATAGCCCGCTTGTAATTGTTCAAAATTTAACATTGTGCTAGAAAAGATAAGATTATGGATAATATCAATTTATCAGGTATTTTATTGTACAAAAAATAAACTTTTCTCTTTTGCATAAGAAAACTTTCACTTCCTTTGGAAATCCAGTAATATTAGTCTATATAGACATTCTAATGATATTTTCATCAATATATAGTGTACATTTACTAAAGCAAATGTCGGTAAGGGTCTAAAAAATAATCTTAACTGAAATAAAATCGTTACAAGATTAATTTTTTGAGAAGCATGAATTTGCCTGAGCTTGCAGTGGGTGACTAGCGAGAACCAAAGTTTTTGAAGTAAATAACGGATAGAATCCAATGTCTAATGATGGAATCAAGAAAATAGCACGTAGTTTTGAAAGAAGTCTAACCTTTTAAATTGATGAGGAGCAAAAATCTTGGCTGAAGTTATTGTTATTACATCTGGGAAAGGCGGCGTCGGTAAAACGACAAGTAGTGCGGCAATGGCGGCAGGCCTTGCCTTCCGTGGGTATAAAACAGTTGTTATTGATTTTGATATTGGTTTACGTAATCTCGATTTGATTATGGGCTGTGAAAGGCGGGTTGTTTTTGATTTTGTGAATGTGATTCGCGAGGAAGCAAATATTAAGCAAGCTTTAATAAAAGATAAAAGACTTGAAAATCTTTATATTTTACCTGCTTCACAAACACGTGATAAAGATGCTTTAACCAAAGAAGGCGTAGAGAAGGTTTTAGAAGAATTAAAAAAAGATTTTGATTATATCCTCTGTGATTCACCTGCCGGAATAGAGCGTGGTGCAACTTTAGCCATGTATTTTGCGGATACGGCTATTGTGGTAAGTAACCCAGAAGTCTCATCAGTGAGAGACTCCGATAGAATGTTAGGGATCCTAGATAGTAAATCAAGACGTGCAGAGTTGGGTCTTGATCCAGTTAAACAGCATTTATTATTGACTCGATACTCATTAACCCGTGTAGAAAAAGGTGATATGCTGAGTGTGGATGATGTGTTAGATATACTTTCTATTCCTTTATTGGGCGTGATCCCAGAATCACAAGCAGTTTTACGTGCTTCTAACGCAGGTATTCCTGTTACATTGAATGGAGAAAGTGATGCGCATCAGGCTTATGCGGATGCTGTTTCTCGTTTATTAGGCGAAGAAATACCTTTTAAATTTATTAAATTAGAAAAGAAAGGTTTACTCCGTCGCCTCTTTGGCCGTGAGGAGGTAGCGACGTGAGTTTATTAAACTATATTTTTAGAAATAAACCCAAAAGTACCGCGACGCTTGCGAAAGAGCGTTTACAAATTATTGTATCTCATGAACGTAGGGCCGAGAATAATTCTGACTTCTTACCCAAATTACAACAAGAATTAATAGAAGTTATTGCTAAATATGTTGATATCGATCAAGACCAAGTCAAGGTAGAGTTAGAAAAAACAGGAAATTGCTCTATATTAGAATTAAATATCACGCTTCCCAATGCAGAGATAACGACACAGTAAGTGGTAGCGGTTAGTACACAGGTTTTATTCGACTGGAATTAAACGTTTTTCTCCAGGTTTTGACACAGCCACATAGATAAGGTTTGCTTCTGAAACTTTAGTGCTTGTAGCTTCGTTGACACCCTCATTATAACGTTCTGCGTAAACCTCTACCTCAATGGTTATTGAGGTTTTCCCAACAGCAGTAATCTTAGTATAAAAACTTGCGATGTCGTAAATGAATAAAGGTTGTAAAAATTTTAACTCTTTGACGGCAACCGTAACAACAGACCCCTTGGCACGTCGTGCTGCAGCAATAGCTCCTGCAATATCGATTTGTGACATTAGCCAACCCCCAAAAATATCACCCGATTTATTGGCATCATTGGGTCTAGTTTTGACGCGTAATGTCGGTTCTAGTAAATTAGTCATTTCTATACTCAATAGACAAAGAAATTTAAGTATAGCAAAAAATTTTTTAAGTTTTTTAATTTAAGTCTATTTCTACATATTTTAAATTTTTTAAATAATAAAAATTATTTATTATTTAAAAAATACGACAAATGGTGAAAATATGTTTGAAGAAATAAGTGATTCTGAAGAGGAAACAAGTTTAAATAAAAGCAGCTTGGTAAATTTATTATTACAATTGGAAAATGATTTGAAAAAATCACATAAGAGTTTACATAACTTTTCATGCGATTTGAAAGAATTAAAAAAAATTGCAACGTTACCTGTTATTAGTATAAATAATATAACATGGTTTTTGGAATCGACTACTTTTAATCTAATGAGAGAAACTCCAAAAGAATTTAGTATTTCACCTATAGCGCTTTATGAGTGTATGTTAGAACGAACTGGGAATTCCTGTGAAGAGGATTATCTTAAACATAATAAACAGTTATTAGAATTAAAAAACAAAGAAAATGCTAAATTATCTTCCTTATTGTCTTTAAGGAAAGAATTAGATAAAAAAATAAAGACAGAAATTAAAATAAAAGAACAAAATCCCGTTCGAGCTTTTTTTCATGCCTTGAGTACAAGAAAAAGCTCTTTAAAAGAAAGTAATACATCTCCTATTCCATCCAAACGAATTAAATTACAGGCAATAAGTCCCTTAGCATTACCAAGCAATAGTATTCCGAAGGAGGTTGATCGTGAAAACACGGAGTGTTTATTACCGGCCAGAATGCAATTGTGTTAAGTATTCAACGATATCCAGAGGCGAGGAAATCATGGCAGAGGCATTCCATTTGTTAACATCTTCTTTATCTCCTATAAAGCCATAAAGAGCGATTAGGCTATACATTCCTGCTGTATTAGCCGCTTCAATATCTTGTTTGGCATCACCTACATAGATGCAATTCTCCGGAAGACAATCTATGTATAAACAAGCGTGCAATAAAGGTTGAGGATGAGGTTTGCTATATTTAAGTGTATCTCCAGAAATAATACATTTTGCTGTGTTGAGTAGGGGAAATTCATTGATTAAGCGTTGAGTTAAATTAGCCGATTTATTTGTAACGATCCCCCAAGGCCATTTTTTTTCTTGTAAGTAATTAATTAAAGCTTCTACACCGGAAAATAAATGCGTATGGTCACAAATATGCTGATTATAATACTCGAGAAATTGAGTACGCAAAGCGGTGAAAATAGGATCGGTTACTTTAATTTGAAGCCCTAAATCTAATAAACCGGCCACGCCAGAGGAAATGAAGGGTCGAACAGCGTCAACAGATAAAGGTTTAATACTTTGGGATATTAAAACTTGATTAAGGGCCCCAGCTAAATCAGCGGCAGTGTCTAATAAAGTTCCATCGAGGTCGAAAAGTACACCGTTTATTTTTGCGTCCTTTAACATTGAAAATGGCATAATTTAAAATCGCTTCCTAAAAGCCGCAAGATAGTTGACATGAATATCTTTGCTTAATGCATAATATTGAATAATAGGATTAAAATGGATACCCTGAAGTTTATGCAGTATTAAATTAGCTTGCCGACCTGCTGTAGCTAACTCAGAGGGGCGGATAAACTTTTTATAATCATGCGTTCCTCGAGGCAAAATTTTAAGAAAGTACTCAGCGCCCAGTATCGTTAATAGATAAGCCTTAGGATGACGGTTAATGGTCGAAAAAAAAACATTTGCGCCTGGCTTGGCTAAATCACTACAAGCCTGTATCAGTGAGACGGGATTAGGAACATGTTCTAATAGTTCCATGCAACACACAACATCATAGGATTCACGATGATGTTTAGCGAATGATTCCGCGTCAGCAAGGAAATATTCAATCGAAAGCTGGCTTTCGACAGCATGTTTTTTCGCAACCTTTATAAGAGCATCACTTTTATCGATCCCAGTGACTTGTGCTTCTAGCTTAGCCATTGCCTCTGTCAATATTCCACCCCCACAACCAATGTCGATTACCTTTTGATCTTTTAGAGTAAGGTGGTTAACCATAAATTCTAAACGCAAAGGATTAATAATATGTAAGGGCTTACATAGACCTTCGGTATTCCACCATTGCTCAGCCATGCGTGTAAATTTATCGATTTCTGCCGAATCGTAATTAGAAGCCGACATAAAATTTAAATGGTTTTCATTGGTTTTTTACAGGGAGCGTATTACAATGGTCTAGTTTACTTGACCCCTCATAATGTGTCTATTGGTTATAAACAGGGAATAGTGGAATTTAGGATAGCTTACCGACGGGTATGGGGAATTTGTTATCATTCAATTTTTTTAGTTCATATGAACAACCTAACTAACCGTGTTTATAAGTCGATCGTAGGTACGATTTTAAGATCTGCATTGTTAAAAATTCCAAAGGCGCAATCTAAGTTATTTACTGCTTTCGCTGAACAGTATTTTGCTCATATGGACTTAGAAACGTTGGAAAAACGTTCTGCGGAAAATCTAGCCGCTGCACTGGTAGCTCATTGGAATCTGACATACCAACGGTTACCTGGCCAAGCAAAGATCCGTATTTATAACCCCAGTCTTGAAAAAGAAGGCTGGGAAAGCCGATACACGATTGTGCAGATTGTTGCTGAAGACAAACCCTTTTTGGTTGACTCCACTCGTATGGAGATAAACCGGCAGGGGTTTAATATCTTTTTCAACATTCATTTCGGTAATATAAAATTACATCGAGATCAACAAGGAAAAGTGATAAAGGTTTTACCTTATGATGTTATTCCCGATAAACAAACTGAAGCTTTAATTTACCTAGAAATTGATAAAGAATCGAATATTGAAATTCTCAATAAGTTAGCTAAAAAGCTAGAAAAAGTATTAGAGCAAGTAAGTTTGGTCGTAAACGATTGGTCTGAAATGCGGTCAAGAATGCAAAGCTGCTTAAAGGAATTAGAGCAAAATTCTCCTCCTTATGATCCAGAGGATGTTGCAGAGTCAAGAGACTTTTTAGCTTGGTTGCTAAATGATCATTTTACTTTTTTAGGTTGTCGTGATTATGATTTGAGTAAAGATCATAAAACATTGCGTATGATTAGAAAATCAGGTTTAGGTGTGTTAAGAGATGAAACTAAAAGCAAAGAAGAAAAACTATTAACTGAATTACCTCCTGAAGCACGCCGCTTAGCTTTTTCTCCCCAGGTACTTGTTATTTCTAAGACGAATAGTAAGTCGAGAGTGCACCGTTCGGTTTATGCGGATTATATTGGAGTTAAACGTTTTAATGAGCAAGGGAAGTTAATTGGAGAAAGACGCTTTATTGGTCTTTATACATCCACTGTGTACCATAGTGATCCCCGTAGCATCCCGCTAATACGGCGTAAAATCCAATTAATTTTACAAAACTCGAGTTTACCTTTAAAAGGTCATGCAGGGAAAGCATTATTGGATATTCTGTCTAGTTTGCCTCGTGACGACCTATTTCAAGCTTCCGTTAAGGAGCTGACTCAACTGGCTTTAGGTATTTTGCATATACAAGACCAAAGAACCGTTCGATTATTTGTTAGACAAGATAATTATCGCCGCTTTATTTCATGCCTAGTGTATCTTCCGAAAGAACAATTAAATACCGATCTGCAACGCCAAATGGAGAGAATTTTGGTGCGAGAGTTCTCGGGTATTGAAATTGGTTTTTCGACATTGTTTGGAGATTCAAATTTGGCACGGATCCATTTTCTAATTCGGACCGACCCTAAAAAAGATTTGACCTATGATGCGAAAAAAATTGAGGCGCAACTTGTTGAAGTGGCACGTTCTTGGAAAGCAGAGTTACGCCAAGCGTTAATTGAATATTATGGGGAACAAGAAGGCGCGCGTCTTTTACAAAAATATATGTATGCTTTTCCTAGCGGATATAGAGATATATTTTCTGCTAATACGGCTGTACATGATATAGAGCAATTAGAACGAATCTCTTTTGAACATCCGCTGGAAATGAACTTTTACCCCTCTGGGGATGAAAAAGGTGTTCCATTACGATTTAAACTTTTTCAAGCCGGCAAGCCTATTATTTTGTCTGATGCATTACCTGTTTTAGAAAATATGGGTTTACGCGTTATGGACGAGTGGCCACAGGAAATTACATTACCTGATGGTCATCGTATTTGGATCAATGATTTTGGTGTAAAGCCCGTTCATATTGATGACATCGATGTTTCACAGGTTAAGGAAATTTTTCAAGACGCTTTTTGCAAAATTTGGTCTGGAGAGGTCGAAAACGATGGTTTTAATCGCTTAATATTGGCTGGCCAATTAACTTGGCGTGAAGTCTCCATATTAAGGGCTTATACCAAATATCTTCGTCAAATCGGTGTTCCATTTAGTCAAACCTATGTAGAAACTGTGGTGTCGCGTAATGCCAGTATTGCTAAAATTTTAGTTAAATTATTTAAATATTACTTTGATCCCAGTCGTCAAGATGAATCCGGTAGTGTAACAGCGAGCTTAGAAAAAAGTTTACAGTCTGCTTTAGATGCCGTTGTGAGTCTAGATGAAGATCGGATTTTGCGAAACTTATTTGAAGTCATTCAGGCGACTATCCGAACTAATTATTATCAAACCGACCCGAATAACCATCCCAAATCTTGGTTAGCATTTAAATTAAATCCAAGTCAAATTATAGATTTACCATTACCAAGACCCATGTATGAAATTTTTGTGTACTCACCTCGCGTTGAAGCCGTTCATTTAAGAGCAGCAAAGGTTGCACGAGGGGGTATTCGTTGGTCTGATCGAAGAGAAGATTTTAGAACAGAAATATTAGGTTTAATGAAGGCACAACAGGTAAAAAATGCAGTCATTGTTCCTGCGGGTGCTAAAGGAGGGTTTGTTTGTAAGCAATTACCCGAAAACGCCGATCGTGAAGCGGTTATGAGCGAAGTGATACTTTGCTATCAAACATTCATGCGCGGACTATTAGATTTAACTGATAATTTACAAAATAATAAAGTCATACATCCAAAAAACGTCGTTCGGTACGATGAAGATGACCCTTACTTAGTTGTTGCTGCGGATAAAGGGACAGCCAGTTTTTCAGATATTGCCAATGCAATTGCGGCGGAATATAACTTTTGGTTAGGCGATGCATTTGCCTCAGGAGGGAGTGTTGGATATGACCATAAAAAAATGGGGATTACTGCACGTGGTGCGTGGGAATCTGTTAGAAGACATTGCAGAGCATTAGGTTTAAATCCTGATAAGGACGATTTTACTGTCATTGGTATTGGCGATATGTCCGGCGATGTTTTTGGTAATGGGATGTTGCTCTCTCACCATATTAAGCTCGTTGCGGCATTTAACCATATGCACATATTCATCGATCCTAATTCTGATCCGGAAAAAAGCTTTCGAGAACGCCAACGCTTATATAAATTACCCCGATCGACTTGGCAAGATTACAATGTGGATTTAATTTCCAAAGGCGGTGGTGTTTTTCGACGCTCGCAAAAATCTATCGTATTGTCGAGTGAGATTAAAAAATTATTGGATATCCATCAAGACTCCATAGCGCCCGATGGCTTAATTCGAGCTATCTTAAAAGCCAATGTCGATTTATTATGGAATGGTGGTATTGGCACTTATGTAAAGGCATCCAGCGAAAGAAATGCAGATGTCGGTGATAGAACGAATGATAACTTGCGTATTGATGCTAAAGAATTACGTTGTCGTATTGTCGCTGAAGGAGGGAATCTTGGTCTAACGCAATTGGGTCGCGTGGAATATGCTTTAAATGGGGGATTAATCTACACCGACTTTATTGATAACTCAGCAGGTGTTGATTGTTCGGATCATGAAGTTAATTGTAAGATTTTATTGAATGCGGTAGTGGCTTCGGATGAGATGACTTTTGCTCAACGCAATAAATTACTTGCGGAAATGACGGATGAAATTGCTAAACTTGTTCTTTACGATAATTATTCTCAAACTCGTACCATTAGTTTAGCGGCTATGCATGCTCAGCAAGAACTCGAATTTCATCGACGTTATATTCAAGAACTTGAGCGACATGGTAAATTGGATCGTGCATTAGAATTTCTTCCGGATGAAAAGGCCTTATTAGAAAGAAAAGCAATGGGAAAAGGATTAACCAGTCCTGAGATTGCCGTATTACTTGCTTACACTAAAATGTGGGTGAAAGCAGAATTGTTGGAAGAACATTCTTTAGAAGAAGATTATTTGAAACGAGTTTTAGAATCTGCCTTTCCTAAACCCTTGCGTGGTCGTTTTTCACAATTTATGCAGCAGCATAGTTTACGACGTGAGATTATTGCGACCAAGATTAGTAATGCCATGGTCAATGATATGGGCATTGCATTCGTGTTTCGTTTAAAAACCGAAATTGGTGCTGATATTGCGTCTATCGCACGGGCTTACGCGGTAGCACATCATGTATTCGGTTTCTCTGAGCTGCTTGGTTTAGCAGAAAACTTAAGTGATGATGTCACCCCAGTTATTCGTTACGCAATTATGCGCCAGTTTAATCGTTTAATAAGACGGGCAACACGATGGTTTATCTGTAATTACAAAGATCAATTAACTGATATTTTGCGAATGGTTGATCGATTTAAACAATCGATAGTTAAATTAAGTAAAAATTTATCTAATTTACTTATTGGTGAAGAACGAGAGCATTGGGAAAAAAATGTCCAAGGCTTGGTTGAAGCAGGTATATCTGAAGATATTGCTAAACGTATTGCCAATGTGGATCATGAATATGCTTTATTAGATATCATAGATGCAGCACAAAAAAATAACCTATCTCAGCAAAATGTGGCTGAGTTGTATTTTATGGTCGGTGAAAGATTTGGCTTTACTTGGTTGCGAAGCCAGATCATGAAGATAGTAGTTGAAACCTTATGGGACAATTTAGCGAGAGTGATTTTGTTGCATGATCTGGACACACAACAACGCCATTTGACTGTTATTATTTTACAGTGTGTTATTGATAAGCAGGCCAATAATGAAATTTGCTTGGAGCAATGGGAGGCAGCCAATCAAGGTTTTATTCAGCGCTGGGAACAGTTTTTAGCTGACTTACGCAGCACCGGCGAATTAAAATTAATGATGTTTTCTGTAGTTATCCGAGAATTAGTCAGTATGGTCAATGCTTCTAATGTATCTGAAATAACAAATTAAACTTGAGCTTTGTTACTTCAATTAATTCTTTTTAAAGTATTTTATTAATTATTTATTTTAAATTAATAAATGCTTTATTTCCAAAATTTAATATTTTAAAATTTAATTTAATTTAATTTAATTTAATTTAATTTAATTTAATTAAGTA
>Ga0222713_10001017_pt1 | contig 32002 bp, 46 predicted proteins | sample C33_649DmetaG_FD_165061 | JGI IMG/M metagenome (GOLD analysis project Ga0222713, IMG submission 165061) | Estuarine water microbial communities from San Francisco Bay, California, United States - C33_649D | ecosystem: Environmental > Aquatic > Marine > Unclassified | place: USA: California... | reverse complement strand
GGTAACCCTTCTTGATGTCAATAAGACTTGCCAATAGGTTGCCACCTTCTGATGGTGATGACCTACCCTTGGGTTGTCCATCCTGAATCATCTGCTGTACCTGCTCTAGTACTGTGCCATCAATGATGGATGCAATAACAAAGGGTAGTAGCTGACCTAAAGTAAATGACTCGTAGTACACCTCATCTGTGGTGTTGTAGCCAGACTTGATAGCCTTCTCTTTGCGAGCATAGCGTTCTGCTACACGTCTCATCTGCCAGGCTATGCGCTGCTCATTGTGCCTGCGTCGCTCTTCGATAGGCTCCATTAGATCAGTTGTATGATCTTCTACTCTAGTCATAGCCCAAGCCATCAACTCCTGCTTGATGTCGTCCTTCTCCACGTGTTTGTTATACCTACGATAGATAGTGTTGGCAACGCTAGGTACCAAGTCATAGATTACTGGGTGTAGTTCAGTCATTATCCTGCACTTCTGGCCATACGCCATCGAGTACCATCATTGCAATAGCTGAGTAGTTCAGTAGATCTAAGAAGGAATCACGCAAGGACTCATTGCTTGGCTTAACGCCAGAGTCTAGTAGGTTATTGATGCGAGCTATCTTGTCCCACATACGTACACGCAGACCATTAAGTGGTCCACCTGGTGAGTGAGCAATGTTCTTTGGGCCGTAGTCGTGATGCTTACGCACCAGCAGGTTACCTGCTTGATCCATAATGCGCCAGACATCTGCAATGAATGCCTCGTCTACCTTGCCGGGGTCGGACGCACTAACAAAGTCTCGGTTTCCATATTGATCTCTAGGATCTGAAAGCCCATATGCTGCAAAATCTGTACCATCTGTAACCATTCAGCCTTATCCAATCTGCTCACCTACCAGCAAAGCACGTGTGGCATCTGCCCCGTGTGCTAGGTAGTAGTCATTGATATCCATACCTGGTGGTAGTGTAACAATAACTGAGTTCATTACCTCGTTAGCAACACGCTTAGCAAACTCAGCACCAGGGTTAGACCCATCCTCTTTCACATCATTGTCACCTACTACATAGATAGTTTCATACCCCGCAAATAGCTTGGGAAAGTGTGGCTTCCAAGCAGCAACACCAGGTACACCTACTGCTGGTATGCCTAGTTCACCGCTAGTAACAATGGCATCTAGTTCACCTTCACATACAACGATGTGTGGTGAGTCAACAGTAATATCGCAGACGTTATACAGGTGTGCCTTCTGCCCAGTAGGACTACCATACTTAGGTTTGCCATCATCTAATCGTCTAAACTTAAAGCCAACACAACCACCAGAAGCGGTGATGTATGGGATGGATAGCCACCCTTCATACATCTCGTGACCATTGATAGGTTCAGTTATGCTTCCTAATTGGAAGCGCCCTGCTACCTCTTCAGAGATCCCACGTACGCTTAGGACGGCTAGAGCCTCTGGACTTATTGCCTGTGCGTATTGCTGCGCCGCTTCCAGCAGCAATTTCGACTGCACGTTTGAGGCCATCATTAAACTCCAAGTTCTCTAGTATGCACACTAAGTTAGCTGCATTGCCACCCTTACCGCAGGTGTGGCAGTAGTACAGGTTGTCATAGGTATTGATAACGGCAGACCTGCGACTGTCGCTATGCAAGCAGCATCGAACCGATACGCTCTTGCCTTCTCTTACTTCACCACCAAAGTGTAAAACAATGGGACCTATGGGGATTGAGTTTGCATCAACGGCACCTTTGAATCGTCCCGCTTTACGTACCCTGGACCAGTCTTGTGCTGGCATACGCACCCCTTAAAGTCGCACTTGTCGTGCCACTTGGTGGCACGCTTGTAGTGGCTGTCCCTGTTCTCTGCTCCGCCTCTAAGACAGTTCTGGCAAATCATCTTTGGCTTCTTCTGTAGTTGAAACTTCAACCACTTCTTCTACTACTGGTACTAGAATTTCTGTTGTGGTAATTACGCCTTCTGGTACTGGCATTTATTTAACCTTTCTAATTGAGTATTGTTCACCATCAACGATGATGATTGTTTCGTGCACACCTTTTGCGTCTACTAAAACTCCTGCTTTAATAAGGACACCTTGCAGCACACTAATCTTCTGCTCTAGTCTTTCGATCTGCCACTTCCAAGCCACATTGTTTTCAATGTAGTTCATCTGTTTAAGCAGATCCTTCTTGGTATGAATCATTGCTTCTCCTTCAGCCATTGGTTCAGATCTTGTATGACCCAGGCTTTATCTATTCCAGCGTTGCGACGCTTAACTACAACGTAATGCAGTGGGACTTCCCCAAGGCCACGTGCATTTGAATAGTTAAGCGCCTCAACCTCTGCTTCTCTCCAGAACTCAGGCAGGGAAAGCGTCTGCCTGTTCTTGAGTTCAAGGATATAGGTTTCTCCTGCGATAACAGTAACGATGTCGCCCTCATCCTTTGCCCCAGCTTTAGACAAACGTTCCGCGAGTACGCCTTTACCGCGTAGCCACTTCATTACATCTGTCTCAAACTGAGAACCTTTAGTCTTGTTGTACTGACTCATCTACCAATACAACCTTGTTGATCTTGTAGACAATTTCACCAGTCTCATCTTTAACTAATTCGACAACACCAGATTGAAGTAATGCACCAACAAAGTTGGTTACATCTATCTTAAGTGCATCTAGTTCTGTACGCAGTGCATCTATCTTGAGATTATCTCTGTATTTGTTTGTTAATTCTTCAGACATTATACCCTCCTTGGTATCCTGCAATCGCATCTTTCCTTAACATCCAACCAAACTCGTTTTGGTCCGATATCTGTACTGCTGCATAGTTTACTAGAAGCTGTGCATATTTCTTGCCATCTGCTGTGTGTGGCCCAAATCTATTCTTTACCGCTGCAACCTTTAATGTTGCTTGGCCAGGGTCATAACCAAGAGTAAGTATCAGTGCAGGTAACTGACTGACCTTTCCGTGAATTGATCTGCGATGAGGTGGGTTACTAGGTGACCCATACTCTGACTGTTCTGATACGTGGTGGAGCACCATCACACAGGCCTCAGTCTTGCGTGCCATATCGTGAAGCTCCATCATAATTGCTCTTAGTCCTGCCCATTCGTTGTCCGTCTCAGCGGTGATGTTCATTAAGTTATCAATGACTATCAACTCAGGTGCCTGTCCATAGAGTTCAACGTAGGCTCTGATCTCTAACTCCAAGTCATCAATGTTTGGAGATGAATCAAAGACCCACTTGATATGTGAAAGTCTTTTGAAGTGTACGTTGTAGTACTGACTATCGTTAGCAAGGTTTGCCTCTACTGTCACCTGTGAGTGACCTGATAGATGCGAGACAGCTCTCATCATTACAGTAGTAGTATCAGTATCTGCGGAAAAGAAAAGTGTAGGAACATTAGCTTTGATTGCATAGATCAGTGCGAACATAGACTTACCAGCATTAGGTGCTGCAGCTACCATACATACCTGGCCTCTGCGAAACTTAATACCTTCGGCTGCTAACCCACTCCATACATCAGGCAATGGTGTTGCTTTGGTAAGCACACCACTCCAAGCACGGGATAGGTTAAGCACTTCTGTCCTCCTGATTCAATCTGATTCCACGATCTCTGCGGATGCGTCTGCGATCTAGGTCGGCAAGGCCACCCCAGATTCCGTGGTACTCGTTATAGATTCCCCACTCTGCACACTCAACTTTGTGTGGGCAGGAATGGCAAATAGACTTTGCAAGTTTTGCTTCAGCCTGACCAATGCCCCCTGACTCTTTCTCAGGGAACCAATAGTCTCCGCCTACTGTTGCACAACTAGGAGCTTCGTATTGACTTGGCTCCCGCATTAGTTATTTAACCCAGATTGTGTCGCACTTATCTGGCGCACCCTTTGGTGCTGCACACATATAGCCTGACCACGGACCCTTTTGTCCTACACCTGAACGTAGTGACATAGGACCGTGCTTACAAACATTACCGCTACCTGCTTGTGCAGGTGCTGCCTGTACTGGTGTTGCATTAAATGCTTGAGCAACTGCAGCAACTGTAACAGCAGCACCACCGTTGAGTTCAGCACCAGTTGCACGGATGTTAAGTGCGTTCATAGAAATATCTGCAAGACCTGCTTCTAGTTCCTGCACTGTCGCTGCGTAAAGATTGATAAGTGTTCCATCATTTAACTTGTAATTGATCTGGAACTTTGTTCCTTCTGTAGCCATATTACTTACCTCCACTTTGCTTTATAGATAGTCGCTGGCTTTCAGCTCCTACCTTCTTAGGGACGAACCCTAATAGTTTTTCTACCTCATCACTGTCAACTGACTCTCGCCCTTTAACAGTTGTCCAACTTAGTTCGATACCTGAATTAGTAGTACCCAGTACTCCTTCAAAGGATGCCTTCAAAGAATCCTGTTGCTTTTCTAACTCTTTTATTTGTGCTGCTAACTGTAAGTACAACAGTGCGTTCTTGTCAATATCTACGTCAGTAATGATTACCTCACTGACTGACGTACGTTCTTTTTTTAGACCAACGCATCCCATCTCACCGGTAGCATCATAGAACTTGCAGTAATGCTGACAGTAACTTGCATCCTTCTCAGGTGCTGGCGCCTCTTTACTTTCTTTAACAGCCGCTAGCCAACCGAGTGCCTCTAGTGCAATGGACTCATCGTAGTCTTCGGTGTGAACCTTGACATCGCGTTCGTCCCCGTCCCTGGCAATTGCTACCAGTGACACTCGGTTGACCGCATAGCCGTTATTTGCTAGGAGGTAGCCATAAAGCTGTACCTGCCACCGTTGTTGCGTTGATGGAAAGTAAGAAAGGTTCCGGACCTTGCTTGTCTTCCAGTCAATCACATCACCGGTACCAGGTACAAAGCAGTCAACGTGTGCTTTCATACCGTTGTATTCAACTTCAGTTTCAATCAGCACATCTGGATTATCTGCTAACGCCTTCTCAATTTCTGCGTGGATAGCAGTACCCATAATGGCTGCTAACTTTAATTCGTGGTCATTAGTTTCTGGCTGGTTGTTAAGGCGATACCACACCTTACGACGACAGCCACCTACCTCTGATGGCCCGATCTGTACCTGAGTAGATCGTGAACGCTTTGCGTCTCCTGCCTTAAGAGCGGTGAGTAGCAGTTCCTTGGGGTCAGTTACTGACATTGGTTTTCTCTTCCTCTAGTTTGTATGCTAGACGACAAGCCATCCAACCCATCTGATAAAAGTAATGAGCAGCGTATTCATCTGTCATTGGTTGTATTTTAATTTCCATCAGTACTCAAATCCCAAATACCAGAACCCAAGTTGCACATCAACAAAATATCTGTTAATGCTAAACCCAATAGCAAACCCAGATACACGACCATAAGTTAACCACTTACCCATTCTTATTTCTTTTGCAGCCATAACTCCTCCTAGAGTCTTTCTTGTACTACTAACTGTAAAGGCTTGCCAGTGTTAGCGTCAAGCACCGAAGCGATATCAACGGCACGACGGGCGTGTCTTTTTGCAAAGGCTAAGTCCATATCAGGTTTGACAATTGAATACAGGTAGCCAAGAGCGAGCTGACCACCAGAACCAATGCCGTACGCTCCGTGATTTGCTTGGAAAAAAGAGAGATCACAAGCAATGCGAAAGATATTGCCGTTAAAAGCAATGAGATAATCGAAGCCACCATCTTTGTCCACCTTGTTGTAGTCGTAGTTATTGTCGGTAAATGCTTGGTTGATACTGGGTATAACTTTCTTTCCCATAAACTGGGCTGGGTCCTCACCACGATAGAGCGGTGGCTTCCAGTTGTATGCAAGGATGTCACCGGGCCTAGTGTCACCAGAGATACCAATGAGATACTTGCCGACCTCGATAATCTTGGGCGTACTGGTGGCAAGTGTTACTAGATTGTCCTCGGTGATCTGTGAGTCAGCTACTAAAACAGCGTAATCAATTCCCTCAAGTGCCGCGATTGTTGTCATACCAGAGAGCATACCAGTCCTCGGCGTGTCGTTGCGTAAGCAACGCTACTGGGCATTACAATATGAGCCGTGAGGCGAATTAAACAGACGGGCGCCCTCAAAGGGCGCAGTGGTACCAACCGTACAGTAACTGTGCGGTTCCGTCTACCAATCCTGCCATCGTTTAGATGGCGTAGGAATGCCCTTCCTGAGCCTTTTGGAGCCGATCTGCGGGGTTTAGGACCCATCCACATCTGTCCGTGTGGCTCTCAGGTGTTCAACGTTATGGCATCCTTTGAGGACTATGAACTGGTCTGGTACTTCCTTGATGCTACCTGTGTAAACTGTGGGAATCTAGTAGTAGTTCCCTGCCCTTCCGACAAAGTGGCATAAAAAAAGAAGGCCGGTCCCCGTAGGGACCGACCTCCTGTTTGCCTCGCGCTATGGGTTACTTAGACCCACGACCAAACTCTACAGCCTTTGGATCCAATGCCTTAAGCAGTGGACCTGCAACTGCAGCAAGTGCTGCTGATGCTAAAGCCTTTGGATCTGTTACGCCTGCAAGATACAAAGCGATTACTGATGCAATACCAGCACGTAGGTACGTTGCTGCGATTGCCTTTAACTTGTTCTTATCCATTGTTACTCCTTTGGACTTGTTGGTTCTTTCTTCTTTGGTAAACGCTTAACTGCTGCCTTTACCTTTGCGACAACTTTTGGTGTTCCCAACCAAGGGAACCACGGGGAAGTGTCGTCTCCACATCCTTCTTTGATTGAGATGTGAAGATGCTTGTTGTGCTTATTGGAACCTGTGTATTCACGGTCGCCTTCTGAGGCACGTTCTGCTGACCAGATCTTGCCCTGGAAAATAAGATACTTAACACGCTTGTCTGCTTTTAGTTCTTCAAAGATGTTATAGCAATCAATACCACCCAACTTATCGTGTGTTAGGTCTACTGCGAATCCAGTATTGTGATCTGAATTAGGATTCTGATGGATGTGTGCCTTGCTCGGTAGCAATCCATCCGAGGCTTTCTTGCGTAATGGCCTCAATGCTGTGGCTTGTCGAAGGACAGCAATAGCGGCAGGCGTGGCTTTCTTGGCAACAGGCTTCATCGTTGTTCATCTCTTCCTTTTTGAATCATAATCTGATACAGGATCTCTACTTTTTCTTCTAGTCTAATGACAGAATCTTTAAGGCTTGAGCCAGAGTTAGGCTTAAGCTCATTAAGATAATGCTTAACTAACCAGCGCACTGCAGTAGCAAAGGCTCCCACTATTGTACATACGGCTACGGCTATTGTTGCGTAGTCTTGTGCTGTCATCATACCGTCCTGATTGTCACTAAGAGCGTTCCACCATAGCCGGTGAATCGCTTATCCGATGGTGTGCTATTTCTAAAGTCCAACTCTTCGATAAGTCCAATGTAGGACTCACCAGTTCTGAAGTCTTCAACACGGATGGTGTCACCTACGTTTTCAATAGATTCAAGCTGGCTCATACGGAAGTATGCTGAACCTTCATAGCCAATCTCTACGCCGAAGTGATCTGATTCGTGGTCGTAGCAAGACAGTGGATACTGGATAAGTCGCTGACGTGGGATAGCAGGCAGAGCCTTGATCTGGTAACCAGTAAACAATGGTCCCTTAGATGTATCAGTTGTTGAGCGCACCAAGGTGAACTGGAAGCCAAGGTACTCTTGAGATGCTTGAGGATAGTTGATGTTAACCTCTGGTACAGATGCCTCTTGTGCAAAGGTACCAATGCGGAAGTAGTTATCGGCATAGTCAATAGAGTCAATGTAGAGTCCACCATTGACGGTATCTACACGAGCTTGCATCAACTTAAAGATCTTCAGTTCTAGTGTGTTGTAGCGTACATATCCTGTACGGATAGTTCCTTCTGCAATCAGGGTAGTTGCTGACTCTATGTAGACATAGCCATTTGAACCGTTGCCAGCGTTACAAAACGCTAGGCGGTTGGTATCTCCAAGGAAAGCACAAGATGTCGTGTAGTGACCTAGTGCGTCATTTGGGTCATACAAGTCCCAGGCATAAGGAAACAGTAGGTTACCTAATGGTTGACCCATATCTACACGGGTTACACCTACCTGACCATCAACGCCAGATGCTGCCCAGATGTATCTATCACGGAAAGCAAAGTCATAGACTGGCTGATCTGATTCAAAGACTAAAGCACCGTAGGTAATAGAACCATCAAGTGAATTGACATCTGCCATACGCATACCTTGGCTAGTTCCAATAGCCATATTGCCAAGGTAGTAAGCAATCTTAAATACGATCTCACCTACTGGCAGTTCTGCTGCTGTGATAGCAGAGGTCAAAGTAGGCATAGCACCAGCAGTAGTCAAGGTAAACTTCTGGATAGTTGACTGGATGTTGGTATAACCTGCTAAGTAGATTGCAGCACCAGATGAAGTGATGCTGGTATAGGTAAAGTTATCTGTTGGGTGTGTATAAACAGCAGTTGGTAGTGATGTTGCAGTGGTTGCAAACTCATAAACCTTGTTGTTTGCAGCCATAACCAGACGCTCTTTTGTAAATTCTATAACAGCGTTAGTTACCACAATACCTGTGGCATTGAACATCAAGGTAGGTGAAACGCTTGAATCATCTGATAGCAACTTCTTATAGACGTGGATCTTGTTAGCACCACCTGATGTCTGGTTGGTTACCCAGTAGGCATAGGTTCCATCATCACAGATGGCATAAACTGGGTCATCTACGCCTGCGTTGTAATCAATAAAGTGGGTTACCTCTGAGTAGACAGTACCAACAGGTGAAACTGGTGTAGAGGTTACATTCGTTGCAGTCTTGGCATAGGTAAAGGTTGTAGCAGTAGGAACCGTAGTGATCGTGTAATCACCATTAAAGGTTGCATCTACTCCTGAGACTGTGATTTCCATACCTACTGCTAGGCCGTGTGCTGCAGTTGTAGTCAGTGTAGCTACGTTAGAAGTCAGAGCCTTGTTGTTAACAGATGCAGTGATACGCGGATAGATCTTATCCACGTCATACTCATCAAGCAGCAATACACCGTTGTATGTATTGGTAGTAGTAGCACCTGTGTATGTTGGCTTAGTCCATTTGATAGAACGAAGCATCTGGTTAGGACGGCCACTAGCTTGCAGCCCACCAGTGGTTGTATGGATGCCACCATCTACATCTTTGAGCAATGTTGCCTGTCCCTTGGTCCAGACATCAATACCTTTGGACTCTGTGTACTGAAAGCGCAATGACTCATCCTGGATAGGCTCAAAGAACTTGATGCCTTGTCCAAAGTGGAATGAGCTTTGGCTACGTAGCCACCAACCAGTAAGCGTCTGCTCACCAGGCTCACGGCTCTGGTCAATCTGTTGCTTACGGTACTGGGCTGTTACACGACGATAAGGTGAGTCGTCACTATTCATTAAGAAGAATGGCAAGCCAGCAATAGCTATATCGTAGGCTTCACCTGTTGCTGAATAGTTTGTAGATCCCGCAGGGTTGGAAAGCGTATAAGGTATGCCCTCTGTGATGTCGTCGCCGTAGGCCACTATGACTCCTTAGATTTATATTGCGATTGATTCTGCTTTTATTGAAGCAAGTTCTTCTGGTGTTAGTGGGTTAGGGTTCATCCATTGACAGGTATCTTCATCAAGAATCCAGTCATCTTTTGGTTTAGGCGCAATGAAGGCATCACGTACTGGATCGTAGGTGTAGCCAACATTGGCAAAGTTCTTACGAATGTTTGCGTTGTAAGATGTTTTAATCCAGGTACCACCAAGGTTATCTAACAACCATTGGTATCCTTCATCACCTGCTGGGTCATTGTCGTCACCAACAGTTACTCGAATAACTACATTGTTCTCATCTACTTCTGCCCAATGTGCCATTATCCACCTACCTGAGCGCGTGTGTAGCGCACTACAACAATTCCTGAACCACCACTAGCACCAGCTTGGAAGCCTTGAGTAGAGTTATTAGAGATACCTCCGCCTCCACCACCTCCACCAGTGTTGGCAGTACCAGCAACAGGTGCAACTTCACCACCTGTACCAACACCTGTACCACCTGCACCACCACCACCTGCACCACCTGTTGCTAGCGTGAAGGATGCAAAGAGTCCACCACCTCCACCTCCACCAACATAGCCACTGGCTAATGATGAGATAGAAGGCCAAGAAGAATATGTGTTGACTCCAGTAGCACCATTGTTAGATGATGTTGCTGCAGCACCTGCACCACCGCCTCCACCACCACCGAATGTTTGGAAAGAACCAGCAGAGGAACCAGAGTTACCTTGTCCTGTTGTTCCAGATCCTCCTGCATAATAAGTTGTTGTAGCAGTACCGCTTACAAGTGGTGAGTCAATGGAACCACCACCACCTGAGCCACCTGCTGCACCTACTGCTTGTGTTCCACCTGTTCCACCTGCAGTTGCTACATAAGAACCTAGTGAAGAGTTAGTAGCGCTGCTACCAATAGTTGCAGAACGATTGCCAATAGAAAGTGTTTGTGATGCGCTGTATAGAACACCACCTGCACCACCACCGCCACCTACATAGCGTGTGTAGTTTGCACTTCCACCTGAACCTGAACCAGTAAAGTAACCATTACCACCTGCTCCACCACCAGCAATGACAAGGATATCTGCTATCAAAGAGTTTGATGAAATACCCAATGTTCCATTACTTGTAAAAGTACGATAGTAATAGGTTGCATCAGAACTTAAAGTTCCGCCTGTCACCGTTGCTATGCTAGCCTTTCTTGAACTAGCAAGAATGCCTAGGATTGGCATTACGATAGATCCCCAATCACTGTGAAGTTGTTACTAGATGTACAGATAATTGTGCAAGCACTGTACTGAGCGCGTAGATCTGGCGCAGTTGATGTTGCACCAGTTGAAGTCAATGCAGTAGTTCCATCGCTTCTAATCTGGACTGCTCCTGCGCCAAGGCGCTGAATGTTAATCTGTTGGCCTGTTGTAAAGACTCCGTTAGGAACTGTCAGCGTTGTTGTTGAACCGCTGCTCATAGTGATGAGCTTGTTTACATCGCCTGCTACTAGTGAGTAGTTAGCAGTCTTAGCGTTAATTGTTAGGCTTGCATCTACTGGTGTTGCCCACTTGATTCCAAGAGTCTCAGCAGAGTCTGCAGTCAGCACCTGCCCGTTAGTTCCAACGGCTAGGTTGTCTGGTACTCCTGATGCGCTAGCACCAATGATGTCACCCTTGGCTGTTACTAACGCCTTTGGGATAGCAGCATCTGCTGTGGCTACACCTGTTGTGTAGAAGGTTAGGTCGCTACTAGTAAGGACGTGCTTGACTGTAGCACCACCAGTATGTGAGATAGCAGAGGTTCCTGCTTGTCCACGTACGATGGTAAATGTATCGCTAGATACTGCTGTGATAAAAACAATTTCTTCGTTCTGTGTATCAACATCTAGTGCTACGGTAAACTGATCTACGTTACCAGCAGCAAGAGTAACACCACCTAAAAGAGCAGAACCTGTACCAGTAGCAACTGTCATAGTAGTTGAACTGTTGTTGATTCCAGTAGCCAGCGTTGTCTCAACGCTGATGGACGAGTACTTACGTGTCATTGGCTTTCCTTACCTAGCGGGTGTAGTGAATACGGATTGGATACTTGTCTGCCAACTTCAACGATTCTTCATTCAGGCGCTGTTGATAGAGGGCAAAGATGTAACGAGAGGCTGCAGCTCCTGCAGATGATGGTAACTTAGAATCGTTTAGATCTGCTTCAGCTGAAGAGAGATTGATTCGTCCAGCGTCAAGGTAAGACAGTAGTTTGTATGCTGCTCCGAGGACGACAACATCACTACAAGAATCTGGTAGGCCAGATACGTCAGCAAAATCATCTGTGTTGGCGTCAAGAGTATTGGGTGTGGCTGTATACCAAACCTGAATTGTACGACCAGGTTGTACATTCTCATAGATGTTAATTGTATTGTTTGTGTTAAAGGTAGCAGCATTTGCCATACCATCTAAGCGCCAGCGATTTACTGGTAGCCATTCTTGGCTAGAGCCAGTGGTCTGCCACGAGATAAATAGGACACCTTCGCAGTCATCAGGCAATGGGTATGTGACCTGAGATGCGTTAAAGGTAAATGTATAAGAGTTGATAATCCAGAGCTTAGGATAAAAGCTGTTGATCGTATCGTTGATAGCCTTCTTGATAGAAGAACGTGGAAAGGTTGGAGATAAGGTTACCGGTGCATACTGTGAGTGAGGCGATGCTGTCGTTCCTTGGTATCCACGACCAAAGCCTGGAATAACATTGAGTACGTTATTGGCTTTGTCAAAGGAGTCAATCCAGATAAGTTCATCATCAACTTCGATGATACCTTTGGCTAAGTTAGAAGATGAGCCAACGGTGATTTCAGTGCTGGTAGTTGTTAAGCCAGCAGGGTTAGCAACATAAGTGATTCGGTCTTGGCGTAGTGCGTAACCTTGTAGGTTAGCCTTTACCTCGTCCACTAGTTCGTTCAGTGTTGGCATTATTTCCTCTCATACCAGCCATCTCCCCATAGAGTTAGCAGTCGTGCAAAGTATTGTTCGTATTGCGGAGCGATAGCATCTAGTGAATATAGAGATACTGCTCGCTTGTGTATTGCTACTGGATCTAGGTCCTTCACCCACTCTGTTGCTGCTGCAAACTCCATTGCATTTCTGCAACGGTATCCAGTAACACCATTAGGATTAGTCTCTGTAAATGCACCCCAGTCTGTGGTAATCGTTGGAGTCCCACAGGTTTGTGCTTCGATAACAACGTTACCGAAAGGTTCTATGTAGAGCGTTGGGGCAAATAGAGCAGTTGCTCCACCCATTAACTTTGCTCGTTCCTCTGGACCTACTGGTCCTACCCACTCACCATATTCAATCTTCGGGTCATTACCAGGACCTGCCATAATCAGCTTGAGTCCTAGCTCCTTACATACGTGCTGTGCTATGACTAGACCTTTACGATCTATCATCCGTCCAACGTAGAGGTAGTAATCTTCTTTCTTCTCCTGCAATGGAAACATCTCAGGTTCTAAATACCCATTGATAACAGTGTCATAGAAGTTGCCATCTACTGTTGTTGGATTCTTAAACATTGCATAGATGCTGTGCATCCAAGCGTATGATTCAAAGACTTTGTACTTGCTAAAGACTCCACCGTAGCCCACGCCAAACTCTACGGTGATGTGGTTTGGGTAAGCATCTGCAATAGGCTTCTGAGTAGCACCACCGATAACACAGATAAAGTCTTTTTGCTCTAGGCGCTTGCCAAGTTCTGCAATGGCGTTACCATTAAAGATCTGCCAGTGCGGAAGGTTTGCATCAAAGGCTGCCTCTGTAAAGTGCTTACCTGCTAGCGCTTCTGCTTGCTGCTCTTTGGTGATACAGGTAATCAGTTCATCTACTGGGGCTTCGTTGTCTTCGCTAGCATAGAGATAGACCGTATGGCCTAGCCCTTTCATCATCATACAAAAGCGTCTAACCTTTTCGGTATAAGCGCAGTTGACGTACTCTTTAGTTGTCTGGGTGTGAGGCAGACTGATAACGTGAAATCTCATTGGTTCCCCTATCGGTTACGATAGAAGAAGTTTAGCCTCATCTTCAGAGATATTGAGCTTTGCAAGTAGTTCTGCCTTGGCAGTTTCTTTAGCTACCTTGTCTGCCTCTTGCTCTGCCTTAGCAGTGGCTGCTGCAATAGCATCTAGTTCGCGCTGCTGGATCTCTTCACCAGTCAACGGCACCTCTGCTGTTACTCCAGTTGAGCAGTCAACGACAATCTTTGTTAATACTTCACTCATTTGTTATCTCCATTATTGGTGTGTGATCTTCGTGTGTGCAATTCCATAACGCTGTTGTTTCATCCAGCACTGCCACATCGTGGCATTGTGGTGGAACAAAGGCATCAATGTCAGGCCAGTATGAGTAGCCAATACCTGCATAGTTCTTGCGGATATTGCCGTTGTAACTTGTCTTGACCCAAGTACCGCCAAGTGCGTTAAAGAAGGCTTCGCCTTCATCTCCGTGATTAGGTCCTACTAGAACCTGTGTGACGATATTGTTATCGTCTATCTGCGCCCAATGTGACATTTATATTCTCCTTTTACGCTACTAAATATCTAACAACTACAATTCCTGAACCGCCTGCGCCGCCAGCGCCTGTGTCGTTACCACCACCGCCACCACCGCCGCCACGATTTGCAGTTCCCGCAGTTCCATTTGCTGCTGATTTTCCACCTGCACCACCGCCACCTGCGCCGCCTGCTCCAACAGTGCCAGTTTCGCAACCACCACCGCCACCGCCTGCATAAGTCACTGCGCTGCCTGTATAAGAACTGGATGTACCAGCACCACCATTACCACCATTACTTCCGCTTGGCGCATTAGCACCAACCGCGCTTGCACCGCCGCCACCACCACCTGCGTATTGCGTAGTAGTCCAAGCATCACCACCTGCAAAACCTTGACCTGAAGTTCCTGCCGCTCCGCTTTGATTAAAGAAACCGCCTGCGCCGCCCGAACCACCTGTGGTTGGTGTTTGACCATTAGTACCACCACCACCACCACCTGATGATGTGATTGTGGCTAAAACCGAATTACTACCTGTACCACCGCGATTGTATCCAGCACCTGAACCGCCAGCACCACCTGCTCCAACAGTTACTGTATAATTGGTAGAAGTTGCAAGACTTAAACCTGTGTCAGTTCTAAATCCACCTGCACCACCACCGCCACCCCAACGAGAGCCACCTCCACCGCCACCTGCGACTACAAGGTAGTCACAAGACAGGCCAACGGCAGGGGTAAATGTGCCTGATGATCTAAAGATGTGGTACCAGTAAGTGCCATCGGTATCAATGACATCGCCACCTGTTGCTTTAGGTGCAATGGTAGGGGTAGTGCCAAGTTTTGCTACGCCGTAAAGGTAGAAGGTTGAGCCTGTTACAAATGAACCACCAGGTAATTCAAATAATATACTTGTGATTGCACTGGTGTTTGACCAAAGACTTGCGCCTAACATAGTAAGAGATGTGGTTGCATTGTTTTCTGTTACAGAATCAAATGAAAAAGATTTATTATTAGACCCTGTATAGTTTGGAATATAAACTTCAAAATTGCTAAAGGTATTAGCAGTTGCACCTGATCCTGTTGCGTGTCCAGCATAACCTGCTGAATAACCGCCAGTGTTACTTGCTGCTGCTGATCCAGTACCGTATACATATCTTTGTGTATAACCAGTAGTAGATGAATTAAATTTAGCCGTAACATCATTCCAAGCACCACCAACAGTGCCTCTTGCGCTTACAACAATCTTCAAATCGGTGTAACCCGTTTGTGGGATGTTGGCAAATGTAACGCTGGATGAACCTGCTGCGGGTACTACGATCTTTTCGAGAAGGACGTAACTGTTTGACATATTTATTTATCCTTTCGATTAAGCGGCGAGGATGCCATAGAGTGAGAAGGTGCTGTTAGTAGAAAAGTTACCGTTAACAATGACAGTAACAGAAGTAATTGCTGCAGTATTGCGCCATAAACCCACGTAAGCCTCTACGTTTGTTCCTGCTCCACCGCCACGATTAAGAGCAGATTTGTTGGTAGTAGAATTAGAATAGTTCATAATCTGCCAAATGCTTATGCTTTGCCCTGGGTCGTATGAACCTACCATTGAAGTCTGATTGGCAAAGCGAGCAGATGTCGCAGATGAGCCATCGCCTCTGATGCGTGTTGCGCTGTAGTTTGTGCCAGAGTCAGAGTTAAATCTTAAGTTCACATTGTTATCTGCAACGCCATTAAACACCATCACCAAATCTGTATAGGTACTTGGGATAGAACTAAAGGTAACTGATGCTGCTGCTGACCCAAGAGTCTGTGTAGCAATCGGAGTGTAAGTTAATGGCATCGTTAATTACCTCGGATTCCGTATAAAGCGAAGGATGAGTACTGGGCATAAGTTCGACTAGGTGCAGTTATTGCTATAGTTGAAACGGCGGCAGTGTTATACCACGCACCTGAAAATAAACTGATCTCACCGTTACCATTAGAGTCTAATCCGCTTAAAGTACGAATCGTAGTATTTTTAGAAGTGTTAACATAGTCTAGAATATCTATAACTCCCACTAAAGGATAAGTAGTGTCAGTACCTGTGTTTGACCCACCTATATACATACCAGTGTTAGATACATTGTTACCTGTGGCAGCAGCAGATCCAGTACCATAAACTGTATGATTAGAATAATTTGTGCCAGAGTCTGAATTAAATCTGACTAAAGGTGATCCGCCACTTACTGTGCTTAAAGCACTAAATCTGATTTGCAAATGTGTATAGGTGCTAGGAATACTTGAGAAGGTAATAGTTGCCGTGCCACCTGAACCCACAGTGGTAGTAGCAATAGACTCATAGGCACCAGCAGGTGCCCACGGCGCAAAGGTAGCATTACCTGCCAACATATCTGTATAACGGGTGACGGTAGACATACCACCTGCGTTAGACATTTTGTAAATATAATTGTTAGAGGCCATTTAGGAAATTTCCACCCCTGAGATGTGGAAGTTAATAGTGGTCGCAGATGCGCCACCCTTGATCGTTTGAGTTGTTGCTAATACTTGCTTCAATGGGATAACAGTTGAGTCGTAGGCACCAACTGTTACTGTTGTTGCAATACTCACATCGTTGAGCGACATAGTAAAAGAACCAGAAGTACCTGCAGTATTGGTCACCACAATGTCAGTTACAACAGTTGTTGTTGAAGCTGGAACTGTGTAAAGGGTTGTTGATGTTGTGGTAGTTGCGGCACCGCGAAAGAGCGCCTTAGATGTTTGTGGCATTGTTATCTCCTAGTATGCGCCGATTATTACCATTGTAAAATCTGATGGGCCTGTTGCCCCTGTTGGACCTGTCGGCCCTGTTGCACCGTTTGTTCCTGCAGGACCAGTAGGTCCTGTTGGGCCTGTAGCTCCATTAGTACCAGCAGGTCCCGTAGCACCCGTAGCGCCATCTGCTCCATTGGCACCGCTTGCACCTATCGGACCAGTTGCACCCGCAGGTCCTGTAGGCCCTGTTGGTCCTGGCACAGTTGAATCTGCTCCAGAAGGACCAGTTGCTCCAACTGGACCTGTTGGTCCTGTCGGTCCTGGCACTGTGCTTGCCGCTCCAGTAGGGCCTGTAGGGCCTTCAGGGCCTGTTAGACCTTGGATACCAGTAGGTCCGACGTCTCCAGTTACACCCTGTGGTCCTGTGGCCCCTTGTGGGCCAGTCGCTCCCGCAGGTCCTGTCGGACCTGTAACTCCTGTCGTTCCAGTTGCTCCAGCTGGTCCCGTAGGTCCAGTAGCTCCCGTGACTCCTGTAGCGCCAACAGGTCCTGTTGCACCTGTGACTCCCTCTGGACCCGTTGGGCCTGTAAGTCCTGCGGATCCCGTAGCTCCAACAGGACCCGTGGCACCCGCTGGGCCAGTCGGCCCAGTACTTCCTGTAACACCTGTTGCTCCCGTCGTACCTGTCGCACCTGTTGCGCCAGTAACTCCCGTCGGACCTGTAGCACCAATAGGGCCGGTAGGCCCTGCTGGTCCTGTGGGACCTGTAGCACCTTGACCACCCTGTGGACCTTGATCCTGGGAAAGTTCTACACCAACCTGTGGTGTGATGTTTTCAATTACGATAATTGTGGTCAAGTTGTCACCGCTCCTGTCACAATAAATTTACCTTCAAGGATGCGTGTAACTTCTGCACCTGAATCTAATACTAGATCGTAGGCATAACGCCCTGCTGCGATAGCTGCAGTAGTTGCTGCGTCAATAGTAATGTTAATGCGTCCAGTCAATTCAGTAAGAACCATACGACCATTAGCAGTAGATGCCACTACAGTTGTAGTAGTTGCGCCAACGAATGGGCGAACAGTCATAACTCCGGTATAACCAGTTAGGTTCCAAGGAGTTGAGTCGTTCTTGATCTGAAACTGAAAATTAAATGTAGTTGCTTGGTCACAGACCAAGTTATATTTAGCACTCAAGATGACACCGCTCTGAGAGCTTGCGCTGCAGGTAGTTGAAAAGTACCAGCGATGAGGTTACATACGCCGTTGTAATCAAGACGATTACTGCTAGACGTACCCGCAATCGCATTTAATACTCCTACCGTGTCTGTTAAGTTTGTCGTTACTGAACGCTGTACTGCCCACTGACGAGCAGCCAACGCTTCATCAACCATTTCGCCTGGTGCTCTATAGGTGCCACCATTAGCCAAACGATTAAGTTCATCTAATAACGTTGTGCCGTATTGTCCTAGTGCCACCTATATCTCCTACTTCTTCTTAGTTCTCTTGACTGCAGCGTTATCTACTAGATTGGGATATGGTCGTCCCGCTGCTTTGGCTCTTGCCTTTGCTTGCTTCTTTTGCTCTGGCGTTAATGCTTTTGACTTTTTGTTAGGATTTGGTTTATCCCAAAATGCTGCTTTCTTTTTCATTTGCAACTACAATCCCAAGCGCGAAGCGACTTGTTAATTCTTGAGTTCGGATCTTTTGCAGTCTTACTAGAAGTGTTCTTTGCCTTCATCCCACACATACGACCACAGAAAGACTTACGCCGTCCTGCTGCCTTGGGAGACTTAGCTGCCTCAGCCTTCTTGACTGGAGGCTTGAGGTTCATCCCCTGCGCTTTGGCAGAGGCACGACCTTTTGCGTTGAGGCCACCCTTTGGGTTCTTGCCCTCTGCTCTTTGCCACGCTGGAGACTTAGCCATTACTTCTTCTTGCCCATTTTCTTTTTGGTCATCTTTGCCTCAGATAAAGCAATAGCAATTGCTTGCTTCTTGCCCTTGACTACTGGGCCTTTCTTACCAGAGTGAAGTGATCCACCCTTAAACTCTTTCATAACCTTGGCGACTTTAGCCTTCTTCTCTGCCTTGTTCATTACTTAGCAGCCTTTCCCATAGCACCTGTCTGGATTGACTCATATGTGCAGTACTTCATCGCACCTTCGTATTGCTTATCAGGTGTTGGGTACTTTGTGATGTACTCGTCTGATTCCATTTCCATCTTGCCGTAGTTTTCCATTGTTACTCCTTAAACGTCATTGAGATCCCATCGAAAGCCTTACCAGCCTCGTTGGAAAGTTGGACTGCTGCATTTATATCTTTGCTCTTTGTTGAACGTGGTTCTATACCCTGACGTGTTGCGTCATAGTAAGACTGTAGTTCTTTGTCGTGTTGCTTTGCCGTAGGTAATCCTCTGTGGTTTGCAACGCCAACGCTTAGTTCTAGCTCGCCTATCTTGCAGCCAAAACATCCTTCAACATATTCTGGATGTGTCTGCCTTCTATGTAGACTCATACTGGAGTTAACCAACTTCCATATCCTGCAGCAGTAAGCACCGCTGCTTGTTCATCACTGAGTGTGTATTCGTGACCGCCGAGGAAGTAATAACTAGCTGCTGCCAGATCATCTTGGCTTGGAGTTAAGGTTGCTATAACCTGAGTTCCATTAACAATCAATGTCTGACCGCGTGGGATATCTGTAAGGCTTGGAGCGATATCACCATCAATAGTTCCACCGTTAAGACGACGACCTGCAAGGCGTGAATACGGAGTGAACTCTGTATAGCCTGCGCCCCAGGTTTGCCACTGGTACGGAGTTACTAATGTGTATGGCATATCCAACCTTTCCTAAGTGACAGAGGGTGGGTCTCCCCACCCCCTGCCGAGCAATAACGGGAATTATCCGTTTGTTGCTGCTGACTCAATACGATAGAGAGCAGCTTCACGAAGGCGAGCAAAGCCTCCGAAGTAGTACCAACCGATTGTGCGGAAACGACGTAGCGCATCAATCTCTGGACCGATAACGGTTGAGATGTCTGCAGCCTGTGCTTCAGCCAATGCTTCACGACCTGCGATGATCGCACGGTAGTTGTTGGTGAATGTGACAGTACCTGTATCAGCAACTGATGTGATATTAGATGCTGTTAGAGCGTAGGTAAATGTTGTTGATGTAACACCAGTGATGGTGTATGTACCATTAACACCTGTGTTTGTTGTAGCAGCAACTGTTACAACCTGACCTACGCCAAGACCGTGAGCAACTGCAGTAGTGATTGTCACTACGTTAGATGTCAAAGCAACGTTGGTGATTGAAACTGTAGGTGTGATACCTGTAGCTAGCTTTAGACCGTTTAGAACACGTGGTGTCTCAACGATGAAAGCGCCTTCGATAACGCCTACTGCACCAGCAACGAACGGTGTACGCTCAACGTACTTTGTTAGCTCCTGGAATCCACCTGTACCAGTTTCAGCGCGAAGATCGGCTGACTGACGTGGGTGTAGGTATGCAGCATATAGTTCGCCCATACGAGGCAATGCCTTGTTTGTGCGTAGTGATACAACAGCGTTGCGGATGTCTGCAACTGTCATTGTGTCTACTGGTAGAACTGTTGCTGATGATGTTGGAGCAGTTCCTGATGGACCGTTTGAGTAGATCACGTTAGTTCCTGCTGAGAGGACCTGACCTACAACGTTGTCAATAGAGTCTGCTGCGTTGTATGCGATGATGTCAGCAAGTGCTGAATCTACATCGTTGAATGAAGTTAGGTTTAACTTCTTTGTTGTTGTAACTGCTGAACCGTATTCGTTCAGTGTTACTGTAACCTGTGATGGGTTACCTAGTGCAATGCTTGATACATCTGAAGTTTCTGTCAATGTAGAAGTAGCTTGTGCCAAATCTGAATAGATTGAGAAAACAACTGATGATCCTGGCATTGCCTGTTGCACTGGCTTAACATCTGCAAGTGAACGCATAACAGGAATGGAGCGAAGCGCCATTCTTACATACTGATCGTATGCTGTCTGTACGAGGTTGCTGATGCTAGACGTGGTGGTGGGGGTACCTGTTGGTGTTGCCATTAGGGTCTAGCCTTTCTTGTTTAGGATCGGATTAGAGTCCAGACAATCTAATAACTTCATCCAGTTCTTCTTTGCTGTTAGCGTTCATAAGTTTTTGCATAATGTCTCCATTATGCTCTGGTGATACACCAGAGTCTGCGGAGTTTGTCATACGCTTGTATGCTGCAGCATCGTTTGGATTTACGTTAGGTGTTGCCTGGGTTTGACTTGATTCAATACCGAATACATCGGCATAATCTTCAAGCCATTTAGATACAGACTCTTCAGTTGGGTCTATATCCTGTGGGATAAATGAAGCAATTTTGCTGTTTACCCCGCGACTTGCGAGGGCATCCTTTATTGCTCGTTCGCGCTGCGCTTTGTTTAGGCCTTCAAACTGAGCCTTAAGCTCTTGTAGTTCTTTATCCTTTTGCTTAGCTGCTTTGCGTAGTTGCTTTACTAGGTCGTTAGACGAATCACCGTAAGTGGTATCGTCTTCATCCTCGTAGTCGTAATTGGACATAGTGGTCCTTCTCCCTATTAGTTGTTAGCGCAGGCCTCATATTCGTTTGGGGAAACGGTATGGCTCCTACTACTGGTTTTATTGTCTCTCCACTAGTCCAGTTACTCTAGTGGCAGGCTTTGTTTGTTTAGAAAGCGCCAGCGCGATCTCGCGCTAGAGCGCCCATACCAGCTTTACCGCTGAATGATGCTTGCTCTAGTTCTGATAGCTTTCTGCGTTTCTCTGCAGCTGCTGCTCCACCAGGCAAGTTAAAGATGTCTTGTTCTGCAGTCTGCTGCGTGTAGGCACCAAGACCTTGACCAGCGTAGATGTCACCTAACTTGCTAGCTACAGGTAAACGTTCTGCCGCTGTTCGGTAACCTGTTTGTGCTGCTCCCTTGTCCACACCGTAGCGTGCTAGGTATTCAGCATCAGTGACGTTGGTTGCAAGTCCCATCTGAACTGCTGATGCACCAATCTCTGCTGCAGTAATGCGACGCTTGATTTGGTCTAGTCCCTTAGTAGGATCTAGCGCATAAGCAAGCAGATCGCCATTGCTAATGTCTGGGTAGAATGTCTTAAGCGCAATGCTTACCTCTGGGTTAGCATAGATTAAACGCTGTTGTGCCGTATTCACACGGTCCTCTAGTTCAGTTGCAGATACATCGTTGGCGATGAAGTTAGTAAATCCTTCTTGGATTCCTAGTTCTCCACGCTTCCAGTAAGATTCTGGTAATCCTGCATTACGCAAGATTTCTTGGTACTGGTCCTCAAGACCTAAGTATGTTGCTTCATCAATGGCCTTAAGGCCCTTGGAGATACGCAGATCATTTGCAGCAAAACGCTTCTTGTATGCAGTGTTATATAAAGGATCGGTACGTAACTTGATAGCAAACTCTGAAGGAGATGCACCGCTTTTGATGAGTCCCTTAAGTGGCTCTACTAAAGAACCAAGACCGTAGTTTGCAAATTGTGTGTATAGTAAATCATAGGCTGATTGGCGTGCTGCAAGGGCTTCTTCTATTTTTGTTTTATTAGCTAGATCGCCTTCAGTAAGCATCTTCTGATAAGCAACATAGGCTGCTTGATCTGTAAACTTAGTTCCGTCACTTGCTGTGTATGTCTTGGCACCGTCTCCAGTGTCTTCTTCAGCTGCAACTTCTACGAGTTTGCCGTCTTTGTAATTCTTACCATTGTAATTACCAGTAAAGGCTGCACCCTTAAACATAAGTACGCCACCAACTGTGGTGTATTCGTCTGCAGCTGGCTCTTCTACAACTTTACCGTCTTTATAGTTCTTACCGTTGTAAGATCCAGTAAATGGGGAACCCTTAAATGTAAGTACGCCATCAACAGTTGTGTATTCATCTGCTGCTTCAACAGCAAGAGTCCAACCTGTCTCATCATTCCAATCATACTTCTTGCCATCTGATGGCATACCAGGTTTAACCCAAGTCTTACCGTCTGCTGCAACAATCCAAGCCTTGCCTGGTCTTCCTGGCGGCTCAGCAAGTTCAGTAACAACATCTACTGCTTCATCTGCTGCTGTGCTATCGTCGCCAGCAAGCTCTCCTGTGGCATCTGCATCTGCCGCAGCAGCTGCGGCTGCTTCTGCTAATGCGGCAGCCAATGCTTTTTCTTCATCTGTTTTTGCATCCGCTGCAGCTTTGTCTGCTGCCTCTTGGGCTGCTTTGGCATCTGCTATTTTCTTAGCAAGTGCTATTCTGGCAGCTTCTTGTTCTGCCTTTGCATCTGCTTCTGCCTTTGCTTCTGCTGCACGCTTTTGTGCTGCACTTTCTGCTGCTGAAACTGATACGGTTGCAGCTGAATCTGTTTTAGCAGATGCTGCTTCTGCTGCTCTAAAATTTGGAACAACTTTAGCAGCAGCAACTGTTGCAGCCTTTTGTGCTGCAGTGTCTGTCTTAGCGCCAGCAATTTTGGCACGTTCATCAACAACCTTGGTTATAGGAGTACCAGATTGCAGTTCTGCTGTCTTAAGGTTTTCAAGGATCTTGCTGACAAGTTTATTGTATGCAGCAGGATCTTCTTCTTTAAGGTAGTCAAGGTAAGAGATGCGGTCTTCTGCTGGCAAACTTGCTTGAAATTTATTCCACTGTGCCTCTGTATATGCCATTGGTTACCCCATAAATCCAAAGTCACGAAGGACTTTAAGCGCTGCGTTTGATACTTCTTCTTTTGCTTGGTTGGTGTACTGCCAACGATCATCTTGACGAAGCTGACGTTGAAACTCGTAAATAGGAATTTCTTTATCTCCAGTAATTGCATTACGCAGTACTGGGTCGTTCAATGTAATTGAATCTGGAGTAACCTCTAGGACAGATGCCATTACGTTCTTGTAAGGAGAGTAGATAGCATCTAGGTCAATGCCATTATCAAGCATTGCTCCTACATTCTGTGGCATACCAATCTTTGCTACATCACGGATCATCTTCTTGAAAGTATCAACAGACTCACCCTTGTTAATGGATGCAAGCCAAGTAGGCAGTTGTGGACCAAAGTTCTTTTGAAGATCTAGTCCGTTTGCCGCTGCAGTCCTTTGTAGTTCTGCTAGTTGCTCGCCTGCATTACCTGTAGCACCTTGGCCCTTAAACTTAAACTTCTGGTCAAGGAAAGTGTTAAATGAATTACGTTCTCTATCAAGACCCTTATCGTAGGCCTCTTGCGCTATAGCGTTTATTTCATCTTGAGTAAGATCTGCACCGGCTGCAAGGCGTGCTGTCTCAATAGCATCCTTAAGGTCTTTAAGTCCTCGACCATAGGTAGTTGTTGCCTCAGCCTCTGCTAACTTAGTAGCATCGTTGCCTGCTGCTGCGATTGCGTCTTGATACAGTTTCTTGTCTGACTGACGCTGGAATAGAGCTGGGTCAGTAAACTTAACCTTTGCGATTTCTGCTGCGTACTCTGGGTCATTGCTTAACTGGATTAAAAGCCAAGTATCAGAATCTAATCCACCTGTACTGTTCTGAGTACCAACAGTACCCTTGACGTCATACTTCTGGGTAGGAGCATTTTGCTCCTGTGCTGCTTTGAGAAGTGGCTTCCACTTCTTCATTTCCGTAGCAGTAGCAGGGCGCTTGAGTACAGATTCAAACACTTTATTGATAAGTGCTGTTGCCTGTGTAGGGCTAGAAACGCTTGGATACTTATTAAGAGTTATCTTTGGCTTTGTTGGTGTATCGCCCTTTGTATCTGTAGCAGATGAACCTGCTGCTTCAAAAGCGGCAATTTCTGCATCTGAAAATCCTTGACCTTTGAGGAGCGCTTTCATTGCTGGTGATAAAGCCATTACTTATTCTCCTTTGGGGTTAAATACTTGTCGTACACAAGGTCCTGTGACAAGAAGCGGTCATATACATAGGCAAAACCTAACTTGTCATCTTGCTTTAACTTGTTGACAGTTCCATCGTAAATCATTTTTAGATCCATATTAGCCTTAGCGTTGATAGACTTAACATCACGACCTACAAGTTCTTGGGCAACTGCCTTGCGTAGATCTAAGTAGGCAGATACTGACTTCCAAGTTGAGTTGTTCTTGTTGACTTCAATAAACTTCTTATCAGTTAGAATCTTTACAAGACCTACAATTACTCGGTTGGTCTTAGATCCATCTGAATCTAGGTAATCGTCATACCAAGGAGTCTGTTCAAACTGACCAGTCTTTGGGTTAACAATCTTATTTCCATCAGCATCTGTCTTAATAGATAACTTAGTAATAAATGCAGCCTTAAGAACTGCTAGATCTTCTGCACCTTTTTGCTGTGTTGAAGAAAGACCACGATCCTGAAGTTCGTTGTCAATAGCATCCATAATGCGGTTGTACTGGATCCATCCCTTTTCAGCCTCATTGCGCTTTTGTGCATCTGCTGGTGATTGAGATGTGAGGAACTTCTGTGGTGAATCTGGCGATATACGCTTACCATATAGGTAATCATAAGCAGCTTGTGAGAACTCATAGCCTGAGAAGTCGTTGACAATTAAACCAACTAAACGTGGTTCAACCTTTGCTAGATCTCCAACCAATCCATCATACTTCTTAAGATTTTCAACTGCTTGTACAGAAGACTGTACGTTAGTTGGGTTAGATGAAAGGCTTGCAGAGAACGAGAAGAACTCTGGGTAATCATCTAGGAACTTAGCATCTGCCTCAAGTCCGTACATACGACGGTACTCACGAGACTTATCTAAGTAATACTTGTAAGGACTATCAAAACGTGGAGCAAACGGCATAATCAAGTTAGCCGCTGTACGCATATTCCAGTAATCCTTAGTCATTCTAAGAATTTTGTTTGCAGGCACTGGGTCTTTACCATTGCGCTTTGCGCGTTGCTGCTCTGTGTTCCAAATTAACTGATAAGAACGAGCAAATGCTGGGTCTTCAAGACCTGCTGATCGAGTCTGCAAACGTTGGAACCAAGTAGGCGTAAGCCCAGATATCGCATCCTTTGATGGACCAAATGGCAATGCCCACTTGAATGAGTCTTCTAGTGAAGGCTGACGCTTAGTAATCTCTGATGCAGGGATAGCAACATAAGGTCCTACTGGGAAAATGTCGCTAAATACATTTGGGTTACCCTTCATATACAGGATATCTAATCCACCCTGGAACAAAATATCTAGTGAACCCTTTGGGATACCCATTTCAGTTAATGACTGAAGACCAGGAATCTTTGTGATTCCCTTTGGCAGTCCTACCCAGATAATATCGTTACCACTAGTTTTACCTGCTGGTACTTCGTTACCTTCTTGGTCTGTAACAAGGCCTGCCTGGTTAGGAGCATTCCATACTAGGTAACCGCGATTAACAATTGCAGGATTAGCTACTGCTAATTTAGTCCAAGTTTTGTATGAGTTCTCTTGTGCAGAGAAGAATGGGCTGATGTACTTAAATGCTGTAGCAAGGTTGCTTCGGCGTTCGATGTTAAACAGGATACCCTTCATCTCACGCTGTGCAATCTTGTGAGCTTGTGACATCAAACGCGCCTGCTCTTCTGTTGTCAGACGCTCTACCTTTTGGCCTGTCATAACATCAAGACGACGCTTTGCCTCACGGCGATATAGGTAGACATACAATGGGTTTCTTGCCCAAGTATCTTCTGGTAAAGTTCCAAGGAACTTAAACATTGTATTGATAATCTCGCGACCCTTAACTTGAGATGCGTTAAATAGCGCTTCTTCAAGTACGTGACCGTGGATTACAGGCAGTTCAGTTGGATCATCAAATGCTGAACGAAGATCTGCTGCAGTAATATCCTTCAACTTGCCACGTAGGCCTGACTGAAGAGGCAGGTACTGGTCTAGGAATCCGTTAATCTTGTTAACATATTCATTTGACTCATCTGATGTAAGAGCAAGACGCTTACGAAGGTCACGACCTTCTGCTGAATTACGTAACCACTTAGTAATATCGTCAATGCTTTGTCCAGCAACAATCTTGTTTACTACTGCAGAGTTACCAAACTGTTGACGTAGGGTTTGCGCCCACTGCTCAAAGTATGCAGGATCTGTTGGACGTACCTGTGCAATACCTTTAGACTGCAACTTACGCATATACATATCTGTGTTGCTGTCAACTAAACGCTCAAATGAGTTACCAGATGATGCAATCTTGCGGAACATATCACCTAGTGGTCCACCAAAAGCATCGTGTAAGTCATAGACTTCGCCATCGCTACCTGTTACTTTGTAAGTACCAGTACCAATTCGCTTCTTAGGGTCTTTAACTCCCTTGCGAGATAAGACATCTGCATAGTGCTTGTAGACTGCAACCTTTTCTTCTTGAAGAAGTTTCAAGGTATTGAGTTCACCATTAAGGTCAATGTCATCAGGCTTCAAAGATAGCTTTGCTTCTAATTCACCAATCTTAGTTTTAAGGCCATTGAGTTCGTTAATAACCTTAACATTTGATTGCTGGACTTGCTTGATTGTCATACCGGAATCTACTGCACGGTAACTATCTATAAAGCGAGCAGGTACTGCAACACTGTTGTTGACAGCGTTCTTAAGTCCTGGGCCTAGGTGGCGTAATGTAGCAAGAGAACCAACTGATGCTGCGATACGAAGTTGAGAGTCAATAGCGTTACGTTGTGTATAACCAAGGCGAAGCAAAGCTCCTGCCTTGAAAGCATCTTGTACAAAGTCAGCAACTGTAAGGAAACTGTCTTTACCTGCTCCGACTACTCCACGAAGAGCAGAACTGTTACGCTTGAGCAGATTATCCATTAACTTGAAATCCATAATAGGCAGATAGTCTGCTGTCTGAGATTCTAGTTGAGGTATCTTGATGATTGAACCGTCGGTATCAACCATAAAACCTTTGTCCTTAATGGACTTAAGTGCAGATGTACGAGCACCGTTATAGTTATTGTAAATCTGGTTAGCAATGTCTTCATCAATATCGTACTTGGCAGCAATCTTTCGGAGTGCTTCGCCTTCAAGATTGATTGTTGCAATCATACGCTCTTCAGGAGTACGTGCTCCGATATATGAGTCAAGGATAGACTTGCTTTGTGCAGGATCTAAGTTAAGAATGCTATCTAACTGATTAGTTGTTGCAATTACCTCTCGGTAAGAATCTGCATCGTTAAAGTCAATTAAACCTGCTGGCTTTTCCCCAGATGCCCAAGAGATCTTCTGGTATAGGCGGTGGAAAGGCGTTGGTTGGAAAACCTCTACGCGAGGGTTGCCATTAACCTTGTCATAGAACTTAGTTGCACGGCCTTCTGCTACAAAGTTCTCAATTGCCTGCAATCCTTTACCAGTTGTGCGTGTAAGCGCACCGCCACCCTGCCCAACTTCCATCAGCTTTGCAAAGTACTTGTCGTTTTCTGCAAGGGATGCGTAGTTAGCAAGAGCATCTTGTGAAACTGCTGGGTCATCATTAAGGAATGGAAGCATTCCAGAACCGTCTGGAGCAGCAAATAACTTATATTCATCAACAGATGACAAATCACCACGAGCAGTCTCTAGTGCATCTGTAATGTAGCGACGTTGTAAGCGTAATTCGTCCATAGCTGCAGGATCTGACATAGCAGAGCGTAGAATCAGCGCTGTTTCGTCACGATCTACGGAATCGCCTAGTAGATGTGCTAGCAATCCTGGGTTAGATGAGGACTTAACCATTGGATGGTTAATAGCGTAGGCAGAATCGTTAGCAGTAAAGTCATCTAGCACTTTAGTCATACGGTTTGCTTCACCGTATTGTGCTTTTGTAATATCTTCTGCTGCTTTTGCTACAGCATCTGCGTTATTGAGTTTACCTACACCCAATGTAGATGCTTTTGCTGCCTTAAGAACTTTACCAGCACCAACAGTTACATCTCCAACTAGCTGAATGCTTAGATCCATACCGCCTGATAGGGCTTTACCCCAAGCGCTTTTCTTAAATGCTGCTTCGCGTTGCTTTGGATCGTAAACATTAAACTTTGGGTCGTAAACATTGCGCCCAACAGCAAGTGCTGCTTGACCAAATGAAATTTCCTGTGCGCCCTTGTAGGCTTTTCTGTATACGTTAGGGTCAAAAACTGCAGTTAGGTCTTCACGACCTGATGTAATATCGCCAAGAACTAGGTTATATGTAGTTAATGGCTCACGGATGTACTCACGGTTGATGTAATTGATACGCTCAAGGGCTGGTGCAACACCAGGAACCTTCATAATTGCGCCACCTGCAGATGAAAGTGGCTTGATTATGTTGCCACCTTCTTTTGCAGCAGCAGTTTTGAATGGCTGAATAAAGCCATTGTACTGAGCTTGGTCATTCCAAGGAGCAGTACCTACATCCCACGCAAAGCGTGCAACTCCTGTACCTGCTCCAATTACTTCTCCACCAAACTTAAAAGCATTTTTAGCAGCAGTAGAGGCTACATCACCAATTCTGTTCCATACGCTCACAAAGAATCCCTTAGCTGTCTGATTGCTCGACGTGTTTCAGGTGATGTGTTTTGCAAAGATGCAATGTATGAAAGTACTGGTGTATAAGATTGGATGTTAGCGTTAAAGTTTGTGTAGTCTGCTGGTTGGTTCATCATCAATGAACTAGAACCTGGACCTGGACCCATATCTACACCTGCGGTAATTGGTTCATCTGGTCGCTCTGTTGGTGCATATAATCCTGTTAGTGGTGCCTTTGTTGCAGCCTGACGTACATCTCCTGCGCGAGCAGGACGTACATCGCCACTCTTGGCTAGCGGAGCACCAGACTTAATAGCCTGTGTCTCGACGCCTTCACCGTATGCTATAGATCCCATTTGTAGATTATCGGTACGTGTGGAGTACTTACCTGGGCCTGCTGGTCCAGCCAGTGGATTCATCATACTCACTGTTTGTCCTCCTCTAATTTTTCTAAATCTGCTGTCATATCTTCCCAAGCCCTATTGGTTTGAGTAAGATGATTTGATTGGTAAATTGCTAATTCCATTAGTTCACCTGTTAGCGTTTCAACAGATGATGCTATGTTGTGTAGAAAGCCTACTCCTACAACAACAAAATCAAGAAAGCGCACTGGACGAGAAATGTAATTATCATCTTTCATCGTCCAGTACACCCTCCCTTAAAAAGTTATTATCCCTTTTTTACTGCGTTGCCACGACGGCCTGCTGGCATCATTGATGGAACTACCTTGCCTGGTCCTGCTGGCTTAGATGTGTCCTTCTTGCCTTCAACTGGCTTTGACATTGGCGCTGCTGCGCGAGATCCCTTGTTCATATTTACACCTCCTCTGCTTAAGCTGCGCCGGTGATACCAGCGAGTAGTTGGGCTATATCGGGTTTTTGACCAGCAGCAGGGGCCATACCACCTTGTTCTTGTGGAGGTTGCGCTGAGGCTGGGGCGGGGGCCGCACCTGCCGCTGGAAGTTGTGGGCCACCTGCCATCGCCATATCTGGCGCAGGTGGTGGTGGTTCTGGTGTAAATGCTTTTTCGATAACTGATTCTAGCGATTGGCCCTTTTGCCGACCTTGGATAACACTTGCGATGCGTGAGATAATCTCACTAGGGTCTTGACCTTGCGCTGCAAGGGCTGGAATGGCTTGAGCATACTGAGCAACAGCCACGCGCAAAGAATCGCGCATTTCTTCGATATCAACACGTTGTTCCTCCTGGGTAACATTCAAGTCCATAGGAATCTCACGACGTACATAGTCACGTGATACGAGCTTGTCTGAACGCATTTGTAGTAATGCAATGATGGCACGGTTTGGATCCATACCAGACATAATTCCGTAGCGTACATCTACGCCGTACTCACCCTTGATGTCACGAGATGGTGTGTACTTGAGAACGTAAGGTGTACCGTCATCTGTTCCCTTGATGGTCTTTGGAATACCACCAAATACCTTCTCATCTGCTTCAAAGCAAATAGAGATAAGTTCTTGGAACATACGAGCAAACTGTGCTTGTGCTGCCTTGATCTGTGTATCAAAGCCAGCTTGTAGCGCTTGCACACCACGGCCTGTTACAACTGATGCGTCAATGTTACCTGAACGAGATTCAGGGTAACGAGCACCCATACGTAGTTCACGCTCTAGTACGCCAGATTCTGTAAAGACTCCAGGTGGTAGCTCTAGTGGAACGCGACGAATACCTTGTGGGTTAGCAGAACGCATAATCGCATCTGGACCAAGTGCAAGTTCTTGCACATCCTGTGGGATAGCAATAGGTGCTTGGATAGATTTTTCTGCTGCTTGGATCTGCAACACTGCAAAGCGAGCACGAGCAAGCTGAACTGAGAGCACATCATCAAACTGACCGCGTGCTTCTCCATCGAGTGAAGAGCGCATAATGACAGATGCCATTGGCTTGTTCAAGATGTTAGGTGTGCGTGATAGCACCAAGTTCTTACGCTCTGGGATGTAGAGCAGGTCTTGGTCCTTGTCGTGGTAGCGAACCATTGATACGTAAGGAGATGACAAAGCGTATTGGTTCTTACCTAAAATTAAATCGTAGTACTCTGGGTACTGACCAGCTAGTGTCTCTGCATCGGTAACAATAACTTGAGTAACAGATAGAACACGACCATAACGATCTAGTTCTGGGTACGTACCAAATGGGTTGAGCATACGGATACGAGGATTGTTGTCCTCAAAGTCCATTTCAACCATACCGATACCAAGACCGTAGGTGTTATACCAATCTGTTGCTGTGTACATCTGCAGTTGTAGGTCTGAGTTTGTTACATAAAAGTTTGCAATACGAGTTCTAGTATCTGCAGCCTTGCGTGCTGAGTCTGAAACCATATTAGTTGCTGAGCAGTTAAATGATGGCAGTGGTGCCATTGCTTCTGCGAGATCTCGTGCTGCTACGTCAATGAAGTTTGCAACCAGAGGCTTTGGGTATTCCTCTGAAAACATTGCAGGGTATACCTTAGAGATATCTCCCTGACGCACCGAGAGCACATCGCGCATACGCTGATCTCGCGCTGATGAGCGAGTACGTAAGCGTGCGAGCTTAGCGTCTACTTCTTTGACTGATAACAATGTGGGGTCCTTACTTAGACTTTTTGGTTAATCCTGGGTACTTCTTAGCGATGGCTTTCTTTGCATCCATCTCTGCCTTCTTTACGCCAGCAGGTGACACACGATCTTGAAGTGCCTTAACTGCTGCTGGTCCTGTAAGCGTTTTTGCTTTCTTAACAGCTTCTTTTGTTGGCCGCACACCTGTAGTCTTCT
>Ga0222713_10001014_pt1 | contig 32047 bp, 52 predicted proteins | sample C33_649DmetaG_FD_165061 | JGI IMG/M metagenome (GOLD analysis project Ga0222713, IMG submission 165061) | Estuarine water microbial communities from San Francisco Bay, California, United States - C33_649D | ecosystem: Environmental > Aquatic > Marine > Unclassified | place: USA: California... | reverse complement strand
GTAATTATCGATAACAAAGGCAAAAAAACGTCCTATCTTAATGCTAAAATACGTCACAAACGTGAAACGAGCCGAAATAAGACAATAAAAAACGAAATAGTACAAAGTAGTCGTAAAGAAAATATTAAGTCAGTACAGCAAACCAAAACAAGCGTCAAAGAAGTACAAAGAAAAATCTCAATAATTACTGAATTTTGGTGGTTATGGTTGCTATTATTGGCAATATTACTATATTATCTAAATAAGAGATTAAATCTATTCGCTTAACTGGAGACGTCACAGCCTTAAGCCAATCAAAGCCACTTTTTTAAGTGGTTTTTTTATATCCTTTTACGTATAATTTCGAATAAATACGGATAATTATACCCGATTGCATATAATTTTAATATGTTAAAATTTTGTTAAAGTTTAATTTAAGTCCTTTTAATTAAAAAATGATTGTATCTTTGTACTCAGATAACAACAAATAAAAAAAAGAAATTATGATTGATTTAAATACAATAACTAAAAAAGATTTTGCAAACGAATTATTAATGTCAGATGATTGCAATGATTTTTACTTACCAAGAGAAAAACAAATTTTATCTTTAGATTTTGATTTTGAACAAATGAAAAAAGATTTTGAAAATTGGTTAATTAATAACTGTGATAACTAATGTGTTTTTTTCCTAAAAAATGGGGAGGTAGAGAAATACCTCTCCATAAAATACCAAAACAAATACCTAAACAAAAAAAAATGCAATCATATAAAATAACAGCTACAACAGAAATAACTGAAAATTCAAATTTAGAAATAAATGAATTTTTAGATAATATAAAAGAATCTTTTGAAAAAGTAATAATTATATCAATAGAAAGTTTACCAATGGATTATTCAAAATTTAATAATTATAATTATAAAGTTAAATTTTATCACGATTTATATTTAAAATTTTAAAAACAAAATTATGAAATCAAAAAAATTTTATTATACATTTTGTATAATCGCAGCGAGTTATTTTTTAATTCAAATAATTTTACGTTATGGAAACTAAAAAACTAATCCACAAACACCGCAAACAAATTGCAATCTTAAAAATGATTGACAACGCTCAGCAAAAATTTGAGTCTCATATTGAATTAGTAAATTTAGGTTTACATTTAAATTACAACTTACAAAGAGCCAAAATAATGCTACAAATAGGAAATAGATTATTAACTTATTATTATTCATTATGAATTTATTACAAAGATTAAAACCGGAATATTTAGAAAAATTGGAAATTGTAAAAAAATATTATCCAACCTCAGCTCAAAAAATTATTAAGAGCTTAGAAAATAATCAAAGCGTCTTCGGATTGACTATTGACGAGGCAAGCTCAATTTGTACGTTTTTAGATACTGAAACTACCTTAAACAATTTACTTAGTTTATTTAAAGAATAATGAATAAAAGAAACGCCGGACGAAAGTCAAAATTTAAAGAGGGAACTCAAACCAAAATAATTAAAAGGTTAATCCCAATAGAGGCAGAAAACGAAATCAAACAAACAATAGAAAAAATCTTAGAAAAATGGATCAGAAACTAAAACAAATTAAAAAATTCGATAAATGGATGCGAAAAACAATCCAATCGATACACTACTCAAACAACGAAAAAATGTGTAACGCTTATCAAAAAATAAAATCGTAATGGAGTTAAATAAAAATTATAGAATAATTTATGACTCAGAAAATACTATTTTACAATTTTATGAAAATAAAGAAATTTTTAAAAAAGAGGATAAATTAAAAATAAAAGGTACTGGAGAAATAAAAGAATTTACTGAAAATTATTATTATCCAAATTTAAAAAGCGCATTAAAAGGATTTTTAAATAAATGCAATTGGAATATAAAAACAGCTGAGCAAATTTTAAAAAAATTAAACGAAATAGAACAAATAATAAATAAAATCTAATGGGAGCAAATTCAAAATTATTTTTAGAAAATTCAGAGCAATTTGTTACAATGTACGAGCCAACTTTTACAAAAAAGGATGCAATCCTAACTGGTAAAAGAATGGTTGACAATGTAATCGAAAGCGGAGAGGTTGACAAACATCAATTTATGGCGAATATTTGCCGATTAAAAGAAGTAATCAATTCAGCCGACTCAGAAATGAGAAAATACTTACCATTTGAAAAATTAAAGTACTACGGCGTCGAGTTCGTTCCGACAAATGGAGGCGAAACTATTAACTACGCTGAAGACGAAATTTATTGCCAATTAAAAGCCGACCTGGACGCAAGGGTTGAGTTATTAAAACTCGCACAAAAGCAACCAATAATCGACGCATACGGAAACGACGTTCCAAAAGTAGGAACGACTCCTCGCAAAAATTCAATATCACTAAAATTTTAAATATTATGAAAAAATATGAAATAACTTGGAATGAAGAAAGTTTAACAATGTCAAGAACAAATGACGGTTTTAGTCCAATAGAATTAATTGGAATTTTAGAAATTACATTACAAGGAATAAAAGATCAAATGATAGGCAAAGATACTTCTCCAATAACAATAGAAAAAAAAATAATTAAATAATTAAAAAATGAAAGTAGGTCAAAAAGTAAAACTAAAAGAGACAAGCGTTTTTGCAATGGAAATCGATAAACACAATCCAACTGACAAAGTCGGAGTGATTGTCGAGGTAGGAAATGAATATAAAAACCCAAAACGCTCTCCGGGACTTCCGGTTGTCGTTGACTGGGGTAAATTTACAAATACTTATCGTTATTTAGATTTGGAGGAAGTTTATGAGTAAGCAAAGCGAACTAACAAGGATTAAAAGAGTATTGAATTTTTATTATAAACGAGGCGTAAATTCCGAGAGAGTTAATAATTTATACCGAAAAATTTTGTTAATTAAAAAGAATTATATAATTTAGCAATATCATAATACCGATGCAAGGGGTGGGCATCTATTAATTTCACTCCATAAATAAATAAAATTATGAGTACAATTTCAAATCGCAGACAAGCGTTTGCACAACCACAAACAAATCCCTCAACTAAATTTATTGAGTGGAAATCAAACGACAAAGGTTTCAGCTATTACGACAAAGAAACCAAAGAAAACGTCGCAATCCCTTTGCCTTTTAAATTCTTAGTACTTGACGAATTACACACCGTAAAAGGTTGGAACGATGCAAGCTCAAGTCAAATCAATTCCAACGAGGTTAAATTTATCTCACGTGACGAAATGGTTGTCAAACCATTCAAAGGAAACGAAATCGCAAAAGGACTTTACAAAGACATTAAAGAGAAAATTAAGGCTGCCGGAGGTCATTACGTTAAGAGCGTATATTGTATGCTCGAAGACGGATCAATTGCTAATTTACAACTTAAGGGAGCAGCGTGCCAAAGTTACGGAGATTTTACAGCAAAGACTCGATCCAGGTTAACTGACGAGTGGGTTGTAGTTGACAAAGCAATCGACGGCAAAAAGGGAGCTGTTAAATATACAACGCCAGGATTTGCGTTTGAGAAGTCATTAAGCGACTCAGAGGCTGACTTAGCTGACGAGGCTTACAATGTATTGGAGGCTTATTTAAAAACGTATTTAGCGAAAGCCGAGCCTATCGATACAATTGCACCAATTGAAAGCGATGAGGTTATCGACGAGGACGATTTAGATTTTTAATAATTAGTTTGGTTAATAATGGAAATCGGAGGACTTAAGTCCTCCTTTTTTTGCTTAATAGTACACATTTTAAGCGTTTCCCTATACCCCCTTAGAAAATAAAATTTTGAAATGTAAAGGGGGGGGTACATTTTCCAAAAAAATGTGTTGTATGTGTACTATTAAAAAAAAATAAAAAAAATTAGTTTATATAAAATTTATTATTATCTTTGAAAAACATTTGGAGTGGTAGCCATAATTTAACTTTTTACAAAGTCCCTAATACCACGCAACTACCACTGCTGGTATTGGGGACTATTTTTTTACACTATGATAGTATCAGTATTTAAAGACTTGTATAAGTCAACCGACGTACCTTTTCACGTTCCAATTGAAAAAATAGTCAATAGGATAAAAAAAGGAACTTCAAAAGAGATTGTCGAATTAGTCCGAAACGGAGCAAAAGAAAATAAGACAAAACTTCCTTGTATTATTTTTGCCGGTATTTTTAACGAACGAAACTCAAACTCACTTCAACAACATTCCGGATTAATGGTTGTCGATTTTGACAAATATCCTGACGTTGAAACGATGCTCGCTCAATTGGAAGTATTAAAACAAAATAAACATTTTTGTTTACTTTTTATATCTCCCTCAGGAATTGGAATTAAAGGAGTTATAAAAGTATCAAATGAACTCACAAAAGAAACTCATCCGAAAGTATTTAAAGAGTTTCAAAAACAATTTAATTTCGATTATTTTGATATAAGCAACTCAAATGTTGACCGAGTTTGTTTTGAGTCCTACGATCCGAATATTTATTTTAATCCGGAGGCTGAAATTTTCAATCCAATACTAAAAGAAGAGGGATTTAATGTATCGGAGAGAGTTCCACTTTTACCGGTTACCGACCAGGATAAAATTATTGCTAAGATAATGGAGTGGAATTGGCAAAAAGATTTTAGAGAGGGAGAGCGTAACGCTTTTATTTTTGATTTGGCCGGAGCGTTTTGCGAATATGGTATCTCTCAAGCCAATGCAGAGGGTTACATTCTTAATAATGTAGTGATAGGAGATTTCTCAGAGACAGAGGCTAAAACCACAATAAAATCCGCTTATAAAAAACGTAACTTTGATATAAAATACTTTGAGAATTATAATAAAATAGACTCTATAAAAGTAGATTTAAAGAAAGGTAAAAAGGAAGTTATTGAGAAATACGGTATTACGGAGGATACATTCAACGAAATAAAGGAAGCATCCGAACACGAAGACTTTTGGCAATATGGCGAAAAAAATAAACTGAGAATTGATAATTTAAAGTATCGATTATTTTTAGAGCGTAATGGATTTAAAAAATACTTTCAATCTGAGGCACAAAAGGCAACGTGGATTTATATAAGCTCTAATAAAGTAGTCGAAACCTCAGCCGAGAAAATAAAAGATTTTGTACTTAATTATTTAATGGATCGAGGAGAGATTGACGTTTGGAATTATTGCGCAAGTTATCAAAATATATTCTCAGAGAATTATTTGTCAATGATTGATAGCGTCGATTTAATGATGCTAAAAGACACCAAAACAAAATCTTATATTGCCTTTGAGAATGGTATTTTAGAAGTCACAAAAGACGCTGTTAAATTGGTTGACTATATCGACGTTGACGGCTACGTTTGGAAGTCTCAAATTATTCAGAGAGATTTTATTCAATCTGAAGACTTAGAAAATGAATATAAGACTTTTATAAATAATATTAGTAACAACGAGCCAATTGCTATCGAGTGCGTCGTTGGCTATCTTTTAAGCACTTATAAAAACAAAATGAATAATAAGGCTATAATCTTAAATGATGAGGTTATAAGCGAAAATCCGGAGGGTGGAACTGGGAAAGGATTATTCGTTCAAGGTTTAAAACAAATTAGAAAAATATCAATATTAGACGGAAAGTCATTTGACGATAAAAAATCGTTTCCATACCAAACCGTATCTCCAGAGACTCAAGTTTTAGTGTTTGACGACGTCAAAAAGAATTTTGACTTTGAGAGCAAATTTAGTTTGGTTACGGAGGGAATGACTCTCGAGCGTAAAAACAAAGACGCTATTAAGTTAAAAGTTGAGGAGAGTCCTAAAATGGTTATCTCTACAAATTACGCAATCAAAGGAGAGGGCAATAGTCACGATCGTCGTAGGTTTGAAATTGAGTTTGCACAATTTTACGGAAAGGCTTTGACACCTTACGACGAATTTAATCGCCAACTATTTGACGACTGGGATGAGGACGATTATAAGCGCTTTGATAATTATATGGTTTATTGTTTGCAATCTTATTTGAAATTGGGCTTAGTACCTCAGAACGCCAAAAATATTAAAATGCGTAAATTTATCGCTGAGACTTCTATGGAGTTTTTGGAGTGGGTTAAGGATATTGAAAACGTGCCACACAATCAAAGACTCGAAAAATCTTTTTACTTTAATAATTTTACAACCGAATACCAGGATTATAAAAAATGGTTGACAAATAAAAAGTTTAATATTTGGGTACAAAAGTATTGCAATTTTATAGGTGCAAAATATATCGACGGAAATACTAACGGGATGCGTTGGTTTACAATCAAAACAAATAATGTTGAATTAGTCGAGGAAGACGATATCGCTTTTTAATTATGGGAAATTTTAAAAAATTTAATGAATATTATGATTATAAAATATTTATTAATTATGAAGATCAATTAAATGATCCTCGCTGGTTTAAAAAAAGAGATGAAATATTAAAAAGAGATTTTTACGAGTGCTTTAATTGTGGAGATGATTATAATAATTTAGAAGTACATCATATTAGATATTTTAAAAATAAATATGCTTGGGAATATTCAAATAATCATTTAATTACTTTATGCAGAAATTGTCATAAAATTGAACACGAAAAATATTTTACTTTACAAAGTAGATATAGTTATTATATTGAGGAAATATCAAAAATAAATAAATGGTTTCCTATTTGGTTTAGAGGAGAAAAATTTTATAAAAAAGATTGTCATCATTTGTTTTTAGATATATATAAAAATTTTGATAGAGATTGTTATGATAAAGAAGAGCAAGGAATTTATTTATATGGTGGAATGTATGTTCAACCTAATGGAGAATTTATAGATTTAAGCTAATTATGAAACTCAGAGACTATCAAATTAAAATCTCAGCTCAGGCGGCTGAGGTTTTAGAACATAAAAATATTGTTTATTTAGCTATGGAGGTACGTTGTGGTAAAACTTTGACAGCTTTAAATACGGCAAAGATATTCGGAGCAAAAAAAGTTTTATTCCTAACTAAGAAAAAAGCAATCTCGTCAATTCAATGGGATTACGATAACTTTAATTTTGACTTTGACATTACTATTATAAACGATGAGAGCTTACATTTAATTGAGGGAAACTTTGATTTGATTATACATGACGAGCATCACAGATTTGGAGCATATCCAAAGCCGAATAAAGTCGCTCAGCTATTTAAAAAGCGTTATTCAAAATTGCCTATGATATTTTTATCCGGAACGCCAACGCCGGAGAGTCACTCGCAATGGTTTAATCAATTTTGGGTTTCCGATTACTCTCCTTTTAAACAATATACGAACTTTTACAAGTGGGCGATTGATTATGTGGACGTAAAAGAGAAACGCTTAGGCTACGCCGTTATAAAAGACTACAGCCAGGCCAAAGAGCAGTTAATACGTAGAATTACACAGCACTATATTATAACTTTTACACAAGCTCAAGCCGGTTTCACGACCTCAGTTAACGAAATGATTTTAGAATGTGAGATGCAACCTATCACAAATTTGATAATTAACAAGCTCAAAAAGAATTTAGTTGTTAAGAATACCGACGGCCAGGTTATTCTCGGAGATACCGGAGTGAAATTGCAGCAAAAACATTTGCAAATTGCCTCAGGAACTTGCAAATTTGAAGACGGATCTAGTAAAATAATTGATAATTCAAAAGCTCTTTTTATTAAAGAAAAATTTAGCGATCATAAAATTGCAATTTTTTATAAATTTAAGGAGGAATTAAATATGTTAAAAGATGTTTTTAAGGATAAATTAACGACTGACTTAGACGATTTTAATAATTCCGACAAATGGATTGCATTACAATTTTTATCCGGACGTGAGGGAGTGAGTTTAAAAATGGCGGATTATATAGTTGCTATAAATATTGATTTTTCTGCAACTACTTACTTTCAATTTCGTGATCGTATGACTACAATGGATCGCAAAGAAAATACTTTATTTTGGGTATTTTCAAAAGACACTAAGGATTTAAAAAGTATTGAGCGAGTCGTTTATCAATCCGTATTAAATAAAAAAGATTTTACAATATCAATTTATAAAAAAACTTTTGAAAATAATTTGGATATATTAAAATAAGTTTTATATATTTGTACAACCGCCAAAGTAAAGTATTTAATAATTCCCTTTTCTTTTGCGCTTGGCGGTAGCAATCGAGGAGGGTTTATTTTTTATATTATGAAACACATACCAAAAGAAAATTTTTTTGACTCAGTTGAAAATCCTTTTGCACAAATTCAAAAGAATAAACCTAAGCAATATCAAATCGGTATCGATACCTTTGAGCGAGCTGAGGCAAACTTAAGTAAGGAGGAAATCTTAGCGATTTGCAAATTTAATATTGACAAATACAATTGGAGACAAAAAGATCAAGACAAAGAGGATTTTAAAAAGATTATTGATTACGCCAATTGGGCGATAAAAAATTTATAAGTTATGAAAAGTGATTTTGATATATCAGTAGAAAAAAAAGCTGAGGAGCTTTGGAATAAATTTTATTTAAAACATAAAGACTATAACGATGAAAAAATTGGCTGGATTGTAGCTGTTATAGATAAAGAATTAAGTAAAAAAATTATATTTGATTTAATTGATGAAATACTTGACGCTAATAAAAAATGCGCTTATACTATTGATTATACAAATACAACTCATGCTATTGAGTTGGATGCAAAAGTAAGAGCTGAAATAAGTAATTTTGTTATTTTTTGGAATAGTGTAAAAAATAATATTGATAAAAATTATCCTAAATAATGGATTATCTAATTGTAAAGAATAATAAAATCGCAATTCACTTATTGCCTCAAGTCGGAACGGCGGGGCGTGAGTTCCGAATGATTGGAACGTCTAAAAATTTAGAGATGCCGGAGAAGTGGAGCAACGAAAAAAAAGCCTTTTGCTCTCATTGGATTTATACATTTAAGTATTTAGATAACTCCGAGATTTTTGAAATGGAGTTTGACTATAACGATAATTTTGTAAAAAAGATATGACAGCAAAAGAGAAAGCCAAAGAGTTAGTAAATAAATACATTTTTTTAAATGAAATATTTATTCCCTCAATACACGAGCAAAAAAAATGCGCATTAATTGCAGTTGATGAGGTATTAAAAGAAAAAAATGGATGCAGTAAATATGAATGTTATGGTCAGGATATAAATTGGCAAGAAGTTAAACAAGAAATTGAAAACCTATGACAGCAAAAGACAAAGCAAAAGAGTTATTCGATAAATATTGTCACGCAATTAGGACTGAGGAATGCGACGACGGTTATTTTACAAACGTAGTTCACGCAAAACGATGTGCATTAATAGCAGTTGATGAGCTAATTAATCATAGTATGCCAAGTTCTGAATTTGGTGGTTATGTACAAAGTTATACTATTGAATATTTTGAGGACGTAAAAAAAGAAATTGAAAAATTATGAAAGGTACAAAATATATTCCAAAGGACGACGATTTAATCGAGATTATTCAATTTGTAACTTGGTTGCGTTTGGAATGCGATTTTAATTCAATATACCTTTGGGATTACAAAGGGAAAAATTTAACCATTGAGGAATTATTAATTATTTATAGAAAAAAAAATGAACAACAAAGAGGATTTAATCGTTGAAATTATGGCGTGGATTTCAGTAATCACGTTAGCCGTTGCTTTTATTTATTTAATGACAAAGTAATAATTTTGTCAGGTAAATGATGGAAAAAACTTGACTTTTAAAAAACAAATAAGATTATGAAACCAACAGCAGTAGAGTTTGCAGTAGAGCAATTAGAACAATTAATTCCAAGCGGACATCAATTGGCAATTAGAATTATTCTTGACCAAGCCAAAGAAATGGAAAAGCAACAGATTATTGAGGGTTATCAAAATGGAAGTATTGATACATTAAAAGATGAATTAAAATTCGGAAAACAATATTACAACGAACAATTTAAAAACAAATAAGATTATGAAACAAACAGCAGTAGAGCAATTAGGAATTGCATTTAGACAATGGCAAAAAGATTGGTATAACTTTGAAGAAACAGGAAAGAACAAACCTGTATCATACGATGAATTTATTAAACCTTTTTTAGAAATGGAAAAGCAACAACAAGGGTATAGTGAGGAAGAAGTTCAAGTAAAGTTATATGAATGTTTAGGACATTTTGCTCAAAAACATAATATTATAATAAATGGTAGTGAAATTGACCAATGGTTTGAAAAATTTAAAAAACCATAATAAACCTTATAAGTTTATTATACAAAAATAAGTTTATTACACTTAAAATCAACAATTTAAAAACAAATAAGATTATGAAACAAACAGCAATGCAAGATTTAAGAGAAGATTTAATATTAACTCAAACATCAGCGGAAGAATCTTTACTTGAAATTGAAAATCAAGAAATAAGAGAAGCTTGTCAAGAAGTTATTAGTTTAACATTAAAAAATATTATTAAAAGAATTGATGAAGAACTTTTAGAAATGGAAAAGCAACAGATTATTGATGCTGGAAATACTTGTGCTTTTTTGCAACACATACACGAAGATAAAGTTAATAAAATGTCTTTAGAAGAAAGAGAAAAATATGCGGAAGAAGATGTTATAACTTGTGGAGAACAATACTACAACGAAACATTTAAAAACAAATAAGATTATGAAACAAACATCACAAAATTTAGAAGAGCAACAAGAAAAATTTGAAGAGGCAGTTAGACCATTAATGAAATATTTGGCTGAAAATCATCATCCACATACTTCGGTTTATGTTACAAGTGACAGAGCAGAGTTATTGGAGGGTCAACAATGTTTAAGTACAAATGAATACCTTGTAGATTAAAACCAAATGACAGAGCAGCAAATTCAAACTAAGATAAAAAAGAAACTCCAGGCGCAAGGGTATTTTGTTACGAAGTTAATAAAGACCTCAACAAATGGCATTCCTGACTTATTAGCTATCAAAGACGGAAAGGCGACATTTATCGAAGTAAAAAGAGAAAATGGTATATTGTCACCTTTACAGGAATTGAGGCTCTCAGAGCTTAAAAAATACGGATGTATTGTATATGTTTGGAGTGATTGGAATGTTGAATTTAAAAGTAAACAAATATGTTAAATATTACCAACGAGGATAACATGGAGCTAATGGCTCGCTATCCTGATAACTATTTTGATTTGGCAATTGTCGATCCTCCTTATGGTATTGGAGCAGGAAAACAAAGTATTTCAAGTTCTAAAATGAAAGGAAGAAAAAATTCTATTATTAAAAGAAGTGATTTAAAATCTAAAAATTGGGATAATGAAATTCCAAAAAAAGAATATTTTGATGAATTATTTAGAGTTTCTAAAAATCAAATTATTTGGGGAGGAAATTATTTTCCCTTGCCATTAATAAATTCTTGGATTGTTTGGAATAAATTACAGGTTTTAGAAACTAGAAGTGACGGAGAATTGGCTTGGACTTCATTTAAAAGACCTTTAAAAATAGTTCCATTATTACAAGACGGATTTAAAAGAGGGCAAAATATTGGATACAATCAACCTGTTATATATAATATTCCATTTAGTGGAAAACAAACAATTCATCCAACTCAAAAACCAATAGTATTATATAAATGGTTACTTGATAAATATTCTAAGCCTGGCGATAAAATACTCGATACACATTTAGGCTCAGGCTCAATCGCTATCGCTTGTCATGATTATGGCTTTAACTTAACAGCTTGCGAGCTTGATAAGGAATATTTTGATAAGGCAATGGAACGTATTAAAAACCACACAAACCAAACAAAATTGTTCTAAATTTGTTACAAAATCACTTTTTACCGTTATATTAATATATTTACTATATTTGTAATATGATAAAACCTTACACAATATCGACTCAAATGTGGTTGGAGCAAGAGGACGACAATCTCGGACTCAATGGATCGTTTGTCGATTTTAGAGTCAACGTCGATAGTATTGACGGATATTGGGTGGAGTCTCCGGACGAAATTGTGTTAATTATTCGAGGTACGGCATATTATATTGAAAACGAAACTCACGTATTGCATTTTTTAAGTGAGTATTTTAATCCGATGAGGCTTTGATAATTCACGAACTCGCTAAAAAGGACGCTCAGTGGCGAAAAATGGCTTTTCAAATTTGCAAAAGCAAGGACTTAGCGGATGAGTTGGTGCAAAATATGTATATTAAATTGTCAGAAAGGACTATTCCGGTCACTGACGGATATATTTTTGTAACTTTGAGGTCATTATTTTATGACTCTCTTAAAAATAACGATATTTTAATCGACGATTTTAGTAAATTTGAAGTCGAAGACGAGGAATATTGCGAGGGAATTGATTACTCAGAGCTATCAAAAGACTTAACTTGGTACGAAAGGACGATGTTTGAGCAATCGACGTTAATAGGTCAACGAGAACTCTCAAGACAAACCGGCATACACATTCAAACTATACACCGGATTAATAAAATGGTAAAATTAAAACTAAATGGGAGAAAAAAAGATTGAAAAATATAATATTGGAGATATTGTATTTCTTATTACTGACAAAGAGCAAATACCTCGACAAATAACAGGTATTTTACAAAGGCCTTATACATACGTTTATTATTTAAGTAATAATACAAGTGAGACAAGCCATTACGATATAGAATTTTCAAGAGATATTAATATTTTAACGCAATTAATATAATGGCAAAAAAAAGAACTAAAAAAGAAATTCAAGGACTCGGAGACGTGGTTGCAGCTGTAACCTCAGCCGTAGGAATTGAGCCTTGTCAAGGATGCGAGGAGAGACGATTTGGACTTAACCGATTATTTAACTTTAAAAAGGTAAAATCGGAAATGACAGCAATCGACAAAGAACATTTTAGAATATTTTTAGACGTAAAAGGTCAAAGAGTAATCGACGGAAAACGTACCGAGTTAAATTTTGAGGATGCTGAATTTTTAAACGGACTTTATTCGTATTATTTTGGGATTGACAATTCAAATTGCTCAAGCTGTTCAAAAGTACACGAGGCTATAATCAAAGATTTATATAAATTATTCAGTTTTGAAAACAACTAGAAAACAACAGCAAGCCGAATTTTACGAATTTTTGGACGCTATAATCGAAAACGCACCAGCAGACCTCTCAGCGAACGAAATTTGGATGCCGAGTAACTTATATGATTTATTAAAAAAGAAGTCTCACAAGGGATTTAAATTGTTTGCATCGAGGTTTTTGACGAATAACGAGGTTATTTTAGGAGCTTACAAAATTAATAGTTAATTTGTATTAATTATGGATAATAGAAAAAACAACGGAGGGCATAGCACAAAGGCAACTCGTCCAGACGACAAAAGAAAAAATAAATTTAAAGAGATAATAAATGAGTCTTTTAACAACGAAGATATCATCCAAGTTTTGACGATGTTAAAAATCAAAGCTATTGGAGATCAAGACGTTTCCGCTGCAAAATTATTTTTAGAGTACACAGTTGGAAAACCGGATCAAACTATTGACGTTGAGGGAGTGACAATTCCTGTTATCGACATGACTAAATGGACATAATACCTCCAAATTTAACAAGTTACCAAAAGAAAATATTAAATTCGAAATCACGTTTTACAATTACTGAGGCATCGACCAAAGTAGGTAAAACGTTTTCGCATATTATTTGGCTATTTGGTAAAGCTCACGAAAATCAAAACCAACAAGGTCACAATTATTGGTGGGTTGCTCCAGTATTTAATCAATCTAAAATCGCATTTAATAGACTTCGGAGATATTTAGCAGCTACAAAATTGTATAAATTTAACGAGACAAATCTTATTATTTATTGTCCCAATGGAGCTGAAATACATTTTAAGTCAGCAGAAAAACCAGATAATTTATATGGAGAGGATGTTTATGCGTGTGTATTTGACGAAGCACCAAGAGCAAGAGAGGAGGCTTGGTTTGCTTTACGTTCAACATTAACCTCAACAAATGCACCTTGCAAATTAATTGGTAACTTTGGAGGAATTTCAAACTGGGTGCATAAATTAAAAGAGAAAGCCAAAACAGACAAAGAATATGAATATTTTAAAGTAACTTGTTGGGATGCGGTAGCAGAGGGAATAATTGAAGAGGAGGAAATTTTACAAGCAAAACGAGATTTACCTGAGAAAATTTTTAAGGAACTTTATGAGGCTGAGCAATCGGAAGATGAGGGACAACTAATGACAAATGAAAGCATAGTTAAATTATTTTCAAATACACATATTGAAAGCGGAGTCAAATATATTACCGCCGATATTGCTCGACTTGGTAGAGATAAGACCGTTATTTTTTGTTGGGACGGATTTAGAGTTATTGAAGTTTTTGAAATGCAAGTCTCAAGAGTTGACGAAAGCGTTGACGCAATTAATAAACTAGCTGAAAAATATAATGTAAATAGAAATAATATTATTGTCGATGAGGACGGAGTTGGAGGAGGAGTAAAAGATTATTTAAAATGCTTAGGATTTACCAATAACGCTAAGCCAATAAAATACAACAATAAAGAAGAGAATTTTCAAAATATTAAAACTCAATGTTATTATAAATTAGCTGAGACAATAAATAGAAATGAAATTTATATAAATTGCAACGAAAAACAATCTCAACAATTAACGGAAGAGTTAGAAATGGTTAGGCTCGCAAGGGAGACAGACGCCTCAAAAATAGCTTTAATAAATAAAGACGAAATTAAAAAGAAAATCGGACGCTCTCCGGATTACTCTGACGCTTTAATGATGAGAATATTTTTTGAACTTAAGCCAACGCGCAAAATAATAATTACATAAAAAAAATAAACAAAACGACTTTTTTTAGTTATATATATATGAGAGTAGTAATTCCAACGGATTTAAAGGAGATTAAATTGTCTCAATATTTGAGATATTTAAAAGTAGTAAAAGACAACCAGGACGATGAGACTTTTGTTTGCATTCAAATGGTTGCGATATTTTGTAACTTAAGCGTGGCCGACGTTATGAAAATACCGGTTAACGACTTCGCTGAAATCGTTGAGCAATTGGCTAAGGTATTGGATCAGAAACCTCAGCTCGTTAGGACGTTTAAAATGAACGGAGTTAATTACGGATTTATTCCGAACTTAGACAAAATGACTATCGGAGAACACGCAACGATTGACACCTTACTCGGAGACCAGGATAATTTGGCTCTATTGATGTCGGTATTATATCGTCCGATTACAAAGTCAGCGATGCCGTTTTATCAAATTGAGGATTACGACGGAGACGAGAGCAAAGCCGAGTTATTTAACGACGTAAGAATGGACGTTGTTACTGGCTCTATTCTTTTTTTTTGGAATTTAAGCAAGGAATTATTGAGCAATATCCTATCGCATTTGGAGAGCAAGGCGATGAGGGAGGGGAAATTTCTCGAGGAGGTTTCAACGAACGCTGGGGTTGGTATCAATCTTTTGTTAGACTTTCAAGAGAGCTTGGAATTAAGCCTCGAGAAGTTGGAGCAGAGCCTCTTCACGAGTCACTCACGTTATTATCTTACTTAATCGACGAAAGCAAAGAGGAGGCAAAACAAATTAAAAATCACTTTAAAAAATGAGAGCATTTTATCAGGCAATAGATTACATTAAAAGTACGTTGGAGAGCGCACCTCTTTTAAATACAATTACTCACGGCACAGACATAATCGACAATGTTAAAAAAAATATTTTTCCGCTTGCTCATATTAATATACTCAGCTCTTCAATTAATAATGGAGTTGTCAATTTTACTTTCGAGGTGGCTGTTGTTGATATTCGTAATATGTCAAAGATAAATGTTAAAGATAAATTCTTAGGGAACGACAACGAGCTTGACAACCTCAACACTTGCCACGCAATCCTAAATTATATGATTACGAAAATGAGATTGCAACGTAATGAGTTTGATATTGAATTACAAAACGATCCGAGTTTACAGCCGATACTTTTAGCGTTTACGAATGCGCTTGACGGCTGGAAATGTGATATTGAGATAAGCGTACCGAATAACGATTTTGGAGTTTGCTGTAATGGAGATTAAAAACGTACAGCAAGCGCTAAATGAGTTCGGTCAATCGGTTGTCGAGAGAGCGAGGCAAAATCTAAAAACCGGAGGACGTTACGGAACGCATAACGCATCCGGCCAATTGTCGAAGTCTTTAGAGTACAAAGCCAAAGAGAATAAAAACTCAATCGAGTTTGATTTTTATGCTGAGGATTATTGGGCGCAATTAGATTATGGAACGAAAGGAAGTGAGTCAAGTGCAAAAGCTCCAAATTCTCCGTACAAAGCAAACGCCTCAAGGAGTGCAATTGATAAGTGGGTTATTCGCAAAGGCATTCAAGGAGTTCGAGGCGCTGGAGGTCAATTTACAAATCGTAAATTAATGGTTACCTCGATAACAAACTCGATAAATAGGACGGGAACATACGAGACAAGATTTTTTAGGAATGCGTTTGACAATGAGTACAAAGATTTTGACAATAAAATAGCTGAAAAATACGGCTTAGATTTGGAATCGTTTTTAGAATTTACATTAAAAGATATTAAATAAATGAAAGTAGTTAAAGTAAGAAGTCCGTTTGTAATTGAAGTCACTGAGGCTGGGCAAATTGGCTCTAAAATAGAGTTATTTATTTGGAGACAAGGCGAAGTCCCTCCAATCTCTCCGAGATACACCTTGAGCAAGCCGTCGCCTGATCCGACAAACGTATCAAATTATTATAACGTCTCAAATTTCGTTAAGGAATTTATCGATAATATTGCGCCTTTATATACTGACGTTCCACTTGGAGATTATAACGAAAATTTTGCTTTGTTTAGAATAAAAAGATATTGGAATAATGCCGGTACTTATGTTTTGATTGATACGACTGAATACGTTGGAGTAAATGGTTTCACTCAATATATGGACGGATTGCAATATGCTGTTAATAGTAGAGTAGATTTATTATTTAATCCAAATATAAAAAACAATTATCAAATACAAAATACCTATCCGACAAATACAATTCAATATTTAAATATTTTAGTTGAATATAAAACTTTACTAGACAATTTAAATATTACTTATAATCGTATTGACGGAGTCACTTATTCAACTGCAATAAATTTTGATAATTTAATCGGAGTTTATTTATATCGCATTCCGATTTCGTTAGTTAAAAGCGATAGCGCTTACGTAAATGGTTGTAGCGTTACAATAACATTCACACCTGGCGACGATGTAACGCCTCCAATTGTTTTTGATCCATTTTATACCTATCCAATTTGCGAGCCAAAATACACTCCGGTATTAATTGACTTTATAAATAGAGAGGGAGGCTGGCAGACTTTGACTTTTTACAAAGCTCAAACCAATAATTTAAGCGTCAAAAATAGTGATTATAAATTGAGTCCGGATAATGTAAATTATACAGCGTTAAGAGGTCAAAACAAGTCCTTTAATTTTGTAGGAACTCAAACGATAAAAGTAAATTCCGGTTGGATTGACGAAAATTACAACGAATTGATAACCGATTTACTTTTAAGCGAAACCGTTTTGTTGGATCGTAAGCCGGTAATTGTAAAAACTCAAGGTACTGAGCTAAAAACTAAGCTAAAAAATAGATTGATTAACTACGAGATTGATTTTGAATATAGTTATAATTTAATTAACGACGCTATTTAAATGGATTTAACTTTAGCATTATATTTAAAAGACAATACAACCGGTAAATTTCAAAGAACGGATTTATTTAACGATGAGACGATTTCAATAACTCAAGTTATCCAAGACGTTCAAGATATTTCGAAAGTTTTTACCGATTTTTCTAAGTCGTTCTCAATTCCAGCAACCTCAGAAAATAATCGTTTATTCAAACATTATTATAATTATGATATTGACGGAGGCTTTGATGCGAGAGTAAGAATTGACGGCTATATTGAAATCGACTCAAACCGATTTAATAGTGGTAAAATCAAACTTGAGGGCGTTGACTTACAAAATAATCAGCCTTACGCTTATAGAATTACTTACTACGGAGACACAATAAAGCTCAACGACTTAATTGGAGAGGATAAATTGAACGCTTTGCCTTTGTCGGCTTATAATCAAATCTATAACGCTGACAATGTACTAACTTACTTTAAAACCGATCCAACAAGTGCCGACGTTTTAGTCCCTTTTATAACGCACACAAATAGGTATTATTATGATAGTTCAACCGGACATTCAAATGACGATAGAAATTTACACTACCATAGCGGAGGAGGTCACAATCACGGACTTTTGTGGAGCGAGTTAAAATATGCAATTCGAATTGATAAAATAATCAGAGCAATTGAAACTCAATACGGATTAACTTTTAGTAATGATTTTTTTAATAGTTCAAACGTTGACTATTATCAATTATTTATGTGGTTGCATAGAAGTAAAGGGAACGTTCAAGGGGTTGACTCAAATATTTTACCTCCGGAGTTAATCGATACGTGGACGGGAACTGGAGTCGATAGTTATTTTGAAAACTCGACAATTTTGCACGTAACTCAAGACTATTTAGCTGGGAACTCTTATATTCAAACTACGACAACCTCGACTGACGATTATAGAATAAGCGTATTTAGAAACGGAGCTTTATATTTTCAAAGTAATACTTTAAACGGAAACGCTTATTTAGATTTGGGAATTATTGACGTTGCAAATTATACATTTTTTATTCAATCTCAAGTCATTATTACAATGGACTTAATCGATTTGAATTTACCTCGTTTTGATTATCCGGATAATCCGAGTAGTGTAGTTTTTGACGTTTATACAGCACCGGCTTTTAATACTATAAATGATTTCATTTTTGATATTGCTCAGCAAATCCCTGAGATGAAAGTTTTGGATTTCCTAACTGGATTGTTTAAAATGTTCAACTTGACGGCTTATGTTGAGAATAATATAATAGTAGTCAAAACATTAAACGACTTTTATAGTACCGGAAACGTCCACAATATTACTAAATATATCAAAGTAGATAGCAAAAGTATAAACGTAGCTCTACCATTTAAACAAGTTGAGTTCGGATATGAAGACACAAAGACACTTTTAGCGTTAAAACATAGCCAGCAATTCAATTACGACTGGGCAAAAGAGATTTATAACGAGTTACCGGAAATTGAGGGAGGCGTTTATAAAGTAACTCTTCCGTTTTCTCACATGAAATTTGAGAGATTGTACGATATTGTCGACAATACCGCAACGGATATTCAGTGGGGATATTCAGCAAACGACAATTTTAACGCTGCAACTGGTAATTATGAGTCGTCACTTAACAAACCTCTTTTATTTTATCCTATTGGAAAAAACGATCCTACCGGATTTTCATTTAAAAGAACAACCTCGACTCACGAATTAATAAACGATTATATTTTGCCGTCAAATTCGTTGGAACTTGATCCGTTAGTTAGTACCTCAAATATAAATTTCAAAGCCGAGCTTAACGAATGGACTGCTACTAACGATTTTACCGATACATTATTTTTTAAATATTATCAGGATTATATTATGCAAGTTTTTAATCCTAAAAATAGACTGACAAAAATCAAAGCAATTTTGCCAATTAGTATTTTTATGAATTTAAAGCTGAATGATAGGTTTAAAATTGTGGATCGTATTTTTAGAATTAATAAAATAACTACTAACTTAACAAATGGAGAGAGCGACATCGAGCTTTTAAATGAATTATGATAACAAATATTTTGCAAATGCTCAAACACGCTGAGCAATACGAACACAATGAAATAATCGCAACCGCTAAGGGAAAATACGAACTTAAAAAAAACTATTTACAACAATTTAAAGACTTATTAAAATGGCGATTGAGAAAATAATTGATATAAAAATTGAAAGCAACGCAGACGAAAGGGTTGGAAGTTTACGCTCACAATTAAGAGAGGCTCAGGCTGACGTCGCTGCATTATCCGAAAAATTTGGAGTTACTTCAAAGGAGGCAATTGAGGCAGCTAAAAGAGCCGGTCAATTAAAGGATCAAATCGGAGACGCAAAAGCCTTAACGGATGCGTTTAATCCGGACGCTAAATTTAAAGCGTTGACTTCGTCTTTGGCTGGAGTTGCTGGAGGATTTGCAGCGCTACAGGGTGGAATGGCTTTATTTGGAACGCAATCAAAAGAGGTTGAGCAAACACTTTTAAAAGTTCAATCGGCAATGGCTTTGTCTCAGGGTTTACAACAACTCGGAGAAAGCGTTGACGCATTCAAACAACTTGGAGCGGTTGCAAAATCCTATACAATAGTTCAAAAAATAGTTACAGCCGGTCAATGGTTGTGGAACGCTGCTTTAAATGCCAATCCAATCGGTGCGCTTGTTATTGTGATTGCTGCTTTGATCGCTGCTGGAGTTGCTTTAGTAAATTATTTTAAGGGAGCGTCGGCAGCTACGGCTCAAAATACGGCAGCCGTAAAAGAAAATGAGAAAGCTATAAAAAGTCAATCTCAAACACTAGACAAAAACTCGGCTGAATTACAAAGAAAGCAAAGTCACGAGCTTGCAATGGCGAAAGCGTCCGGAGCAAGTGCGTCAGCTATTAGAGCGTTGGAGTTGAAATTGATTGACGAAAAAATTGCTTACGAGAAGTCAGCGAAAGCCGTAGCGATGAACACCTACGAGAAAAATAAAAACTATTTAATGTCTTTAAAAGCCTCCGGAGCTGACGAGGATTTAATTAAAAAACAAACGGAGGTCGTTAATGAGTCGGTTAAGCAAGTTAATAAGCAAAGCGAGAATTTAAAAAAGGCTTACGATGAGCGCAAGGATATTCAATTAAGACACCAAGTTGAAATTCGACAAGCCGAAACTAATCATCAAAAAGAAGTTGAAAACAAAGCAAAAGAACATAGTCAAAAACTAAAAGACGATGCCGAAAGAGCAAGAAAAAAAGCGATTGAGGATAAAAAGAAGTTTGACGAGGAAACTCAAAAACAAATACAAGAGTTAAATAAAAGCCAAGCCGACGCAGAAAAAAGAAGACAAGACGACGCTCAAAAGATTTTGGACGATTTGGCTAAAAGTCAAGAGACTCCAGCTCAAAAATTAGAGAGAGAATTTCAAGAGAAAAAAGCAATTTTAGAGGCAGCCAATAAAAGCACATTTGAACTTGAAATGCAACATATTTCCGATATGGAAAATATGGACGCAGAGCAAAAACAAAAACAACTTGACAAAGAGAAAGCAACAGCTGACGCAAAAGTTAAAATCGCTCAAGCTGAGGCAAAGGCTAAAATGGATGCCTTAGACTCTTACGGGAGCGCATTAGGAAGTATTGCCGGAATGTTAGGAGAGTCGACAACTGCTGGAAAGGCTGCTGCCGTAGCAAGTGCGACAATTTCAACATATAGCGCAGCGAATAAGGCTTATGAGTCTCAGTTAGCAATTCCAACTCCTGACGCACCAATTAGAGCGACAATCGCTGCTGGTATTGCAATAGCCGGAGGATTGTTAAACGTTCAAAAAATATTAGCCGTTAAAACGCCTGGAGGTGGTGGATCGGGAGGGACAGCACCGAGCGGAGGTAACTCAATGACTGCTCCGAGTTTTAACACGGTTGGCTCAAGCTCGACAAACCAACTCGCTCAATCAATAGGAAGTCAATCTCAAACGCCAATAAGAAGTTACGTTGTAGCGTCAGACGTTAGTACAGCTCAGGCTCTCGATAGGAATATTATTAAGAATGCAACGATAGGAGGGTAAATATTTAAGGTTGAAACCTTAAAAATGAAAAAAAGTTTATAACAAAACAATAAAAAAAAGTTATAGTATTATGGAGACTTATAAAGTTTTATTTAACGAACAGGAAAACGAGGGAGTTTATGCAATCTCGTTAGTTTCAGATCCAGCAATCGAAGTCAATTTCGTTTCACTTTCTAAGCAAAGAGAAATTAAACTTGCAACGATTAACGAGGAGCAAAGAATTTTAGTTGGGCCAATATTAATTCCGGATCAATTAATTTATCGTAATCAAGACGGACACGAATATAATATAATGTTCCCAAAAGAAACGATTAAACAAGTTCAACATAATTTCGTCCAACAAGGTTATCAAAATAATTCAACACTAGAACACTCAGGAAAAGCAATTCCAAACGTGACATTTGTTGAGACTTGGATAAAAGAGGATGAAGTACACGACAAATCCGTATTGTATGGATTTAGTGAGCCGGTAGGTACGTTATTTGGTTTAATGAAAGTCAATAACGACGAGATTTGGAACGATTACGTTAAGACTGGTAAAGTCAAAGGATTTTCGATTGACGGAGTCTTTGATATGGAGAAAGTAAATTTAAAATCAGAAATCAATATGAATTTAGAAACTATCGTTAATGCGATAAAAGAGGGTTTCGCATCGGTAAAATTATCGAACGAGACCGAGCAAGTTGAAGTTGTTGAAACTGTTGAAGTTTCATTAATGACAATGATGCTAAAAGACGGTGTAACCGTTTTAGAGGCTGAGGCTTTCGAGCCGGATCAATCAGTTATGATTGTAGCTGAAAACGGAGACAAAGTTCCAGCTCCAGTTGGAGAACACGAACTTGAAGACGGACGAATTTTAGTAATCACTCAAGAGGGTATTATTGCTGAAATTAAAGAAGTAATGGCTGAGGAAGTTGAAACGCCTGAGGCTGAAGTTGAGGTTGAGGTTGCAATGACTACTGAGGAAATGATAAAAGCTATCGTTACCAATATGAGCGTTGAGGTTTCAAAACAAATCGAGGCAATCAAAACTGAGTTAAGCGCTCAAATTGCTGAGGTTAAAACTACTCAAGTTGAAGTGAAAGCGTCAACAAAAGCAAAGCCGGAAGTTGCTGAAACTTCAAACAAAAATGTGAAATTAACAAGATCACAAAAAATATTAAATAACTTAAAAAATTAAATTTTAAAAAATGGCTACAACTACAACTGTATCATCAAACTACAACGGAACGGCTGCCGGTATGATTATCGGTCAAGCGTTCAAAACGATTGACACAATCGAAAAAAATGCGGTTACTATCGCTGAGAATGTAAACTTTAAATTGTCACTAAGAAAAATCGCTTACACTGACGGAACTACTGCATACACTTGCGGTTTTGCGCCAGCTGGTACTATCGTATTAAACGAAAATACTATCGAGCCTTTCAAATTCAAAAATGACTTTGATGTTTGTAAAGAAGATTTCAGACAAACTTGGTCTGACGGAATTATGGGAGCTGGAGCTGCTAACGGAACAGCACCGAGCGACATTATGGACGCAATCCAAGCTGAAGTATTAGGAGCTATTGGAGAAAAATTGGAGTCAGACATTTGGACGTCTTCAACAAACTTCGACGGATTTTTAACTTTGTTTGCTGCTGACGCTGACGTTAACAAGCCAACTGCTGACGCTGCTGTTACTGAGGCTAACGTATTGACTAAATACTTGAAACCAGCTTTAAACACTGTACCAGTTGCATTAAGAAATAAAGAGTTAATCGTTGCGGTTTCTCCGGACGTTGCTCAGGCTTACGCTTTCTACTTATCTACTCAAGGGATTGTTTACGGAAACGGAAACTCTGACTTCCCACTTTCATTTGGACGTCACAATTTAGTAGTATTAAACGGATTGCCTTCAAACTCAGTTGTAATCTACGAAAAGAAAAACTTAGTTTTCGCTACTGGATTAACTGCTGACTACAACCAAGTTGCACTTGTTGACGAAGACGAAATCGGTTTATTAACTGGTAAAGTTAGAGGAAAAGTAGTTTACGCTGTTGGAGTAGGTTACTACAACGCTGAGGAAATCGTTTGGTTATCTTTAGACTAATTAATTAACATAAATACCGCTCATTAACTTGGGCGGTTTTTAATAAAAAAATAAAAAATATATGTCAACATGTCTTATTAGCAAAGGAAAATTGCTTGGATGCAAAGACCAACGTGGCGGTTATAAAAATCTATACTTCGCCAATTATGACGATTATGGTTTTGTTATCTCTGGTCACCAAGTTACTGACTTGGGAACTTTGCCGGAAGTTTTTAAATACGAAGTAAAAGCGACAACCAATACTTTGACTGAAACTGGAACAAGCTCACAAGATAACGGAACATTTTTAAACGCTCAAGCTTTAGCGGTTACACTTCCAAAATTGTCAGCTGACTTACAAGGTCAAATTCAATTGATTTGCGCATCTCGTCCTTACGTTTTCGTAGAGGATTATAACGGAAATATTCTTTTAGTTGGTGCAGCTAACGGAACGATGTCAAACTGCACAAAAGTAACCGGAGGAGCTGGAGCTGATTTATCAGGATTCACTTTGACGATTGCTGCTGAAGAGAGCAATTTAAGTCCATTTTTGGACACTGCAACGAAAGCCGATTTAATGGCTTTAGTTAGCAACGTGGTTGTTTCCTAATTTTCTTTCATAGTTTGTTAAAAAAAAGTCACTTCGGTGGCTTTTTTTGTTACAAAACACTATTTTATAGTTATATATATATGTGGATATTTAATTTAACAGCACCTTATCAATTCAAATGTATACCTCGCAATTATAACGGAGGCGAATTGACGTTTTATTTAAGGGATGAGCTAAGAGATACAACGATTGAGATTGAAATTTTAGGCACATTTTACCAAAATAATGTGTTAATATTAGATTTTGAAGAGCCAATTTTAAAAGAGGGACAAAGTTTCGAGATTACAATCAATGAAAATGACATTTTAATATATAGAGGCAAGGCTTTTGCAACTGCTCAAACCGACCTTGAGAATTTTGAACTTAACAAAGGAGTTCTAAAAGTATAAATTTATGGAGAAATTACAAATTATAAACCTATCAAATTACATTCGTCCTGAGATTAAGGAGGTAAGCGGTAAAAAGTGGGTTTTAAATGGAGATAAAAATAGCTTTTATCAAACTATTATTGACGCTTACAATGGCTCGCCAACTAATTCAGCGATAATTGACTCTTATAGCCAATTTATTTATGGTAAGGGATTGACGTCAGACGAGAAAGCAAAAAAGCCGTCCGAGTGGGCAGCTGTTTTGTCGTTAGTTTCAAAAAAAGATTTGCGTAAAATATGCAAAGATTTTGAAATGTTTGGAGAGGCATCAATTGAGGTAAAATATATCAATAATAAAATACAGCGCTGTTTTCATATTGCAAAGCAAAGGATTGCTCCGGAGGTTGCAAATGAAGAGGGAGACATTACTGGCTATTATTATTGTTATGATTTTGCAAATGTAAATAAATATAAGCCGGAACGCTTTGACGCTTTTGGTTTTGGAGACGGCTTAGGAGAACGCTCTGAAATTTACATTTTTAGAGATTACCAAGTCGGACAATTTTATTATTCAAATCCGAGTTATGTCTCAGGGATTTCGTGGGCTAAAATGGAGGAGGAAATAAGTAATTATTCAATCAATCACATTCAAAAAGGCTTGTCGTTCGGACATATTATAAATATGAATTGTGGAGTTCAAGAAAGTGCCGAGACAATTCAAGAAAATACAAGACAAATTCGTAACCACTTAACCGGATCACAAAACGCCGGAGCTTTCTTTTTAAATTGGAATGACAATAAAGACAGCGAGATTACGATTTCAGCCTTAGAAGTATCGGATGCGCACCAGCAATACGCTTATTTAAGCGCTGAGGCGAGACAACAACTTTGCACGTCTCACAAATTAACGTCTCCAATGTTAGTTGGAATAAAAGAGGCGAATGGTTTTAGCTCAAACGCTGAGGAAATAAAAGTAGGTTTTGCTGAGTTAATGATTAACGTAATCAAACCAAAACAAGAGATTATTTTAGACGGATTAATGGAAGTCTTTGCCGTTAATGGAATAACGCTTGACTTACAATTTGAAAGCCTAAGAAGTGAAGAGCCAATAATTACGGAAACTACAACGATTGTAGAAACGCCAGCAATTGAGCCAACACAATTAGCAAGTCAGTACGTTTGCTGTTCAAAAGAAGACAACGGACTTTCCGAAGTTGCCGACGCTCTTATTGAAATGGGCGAAATAATAAACGAAGACGAGTGGGTTGAAGTTGACGCAATACCGGTAACAAAAGACTTAGAAATAAACGAAATAACTTTAAATTTAGCGAAGTCATTTGCAAGTTTTCCAAACGTTACAAGCGAACAAGACACCGAACTTTTTAAAATTCGTTATACTTACGAGGGGAGTTTGGGAGCTGAGAGAGATTTTTGTCAAAAAATGGTAAGCGCTGGACGTACCTATCGCAAAGAAGACATCACAATCGCCGGAACAAAAGTAGTTAATCCAGGCTTAGGAGCTGGAGGAGCTGACACTTACAGCGTTTGGCTATACAAAGGAGGCGTAAATTGTCAACATTTTTGGATGAGAAAAATATATTTACGTAGAAATAACGAGAGAATAAGCGTAAACGAGGCGAGAAAAATGATTTTAGACTTAGATCCGGCAGACCGACCTCATGCAAGGTGGCAAGAAAATGAGATTGAGGTGGCACAAATTGCCTCAGAGAGTAACAATTTTTGGTCATTAACACCAAATTATAGACAATAATGGCGACAACTATATTACTAAAAGAAAACGAACTTACTAAAAACACCCTTTTGGGTGGCAATATTGATATTGATTTATACATTCCTTGCATCGCAGACGCTCAGAGAATAAGACTTGAGGAAATTTTAGGGGAAACTCTTTACAATAAGATTTGCTTAGACTTTGAGAACGACGACTTAGAGAATGAATATTTAACTCTATACGAGGGATATATAGTTCCGTTTCTAATTGCAGCGGCAGCCGTTGAATATCTACTAATTGGAGCTTATAAAGTAAACAATAACGGAATTTTTAAGGCTCAGCCTGACAATTCGGTTGCGGTTGACAAAACTGAGGTCGATTATTTAGTTAATAATATGAGATTGAAGTCGGAAATGTACCAGGATCGCATGTTACGTTGGTTAAATAAATTCCATTTACCTGAGTACGTTAGTAATTCAAACAATATAGTTAATCCAATGCGCTCAAATTTAATTTGCGGTAAATGGTGGCTAGACAAACCATATTAATATGAGGAAGACGGACAAAAGAACAGAGGAAAATATAAAGAAATTAAAAAAATTTTTGACAAATGGCGCAAACATTAAACTTTACAACCAAAAGAGGGGATACATTCAGACGAGTAACGTTTCAAATAAACATTAACGAGTTACCTTTCGACTTAACTGACGGAGAGGTAAAAATGCAATTACGTAAAGAGGCTGGAGGAGTTATTGCTTTAGAGCCAGCGTTGACTATTTTTGATGCTGAGAACGGACAATTTGCAATCGACGAGCAGATTATTAATATTCCGGCTTGCAATTATAAATACGATATTCAAATCACAAACCAAGACGGAGAGGTTAACACTTGGATAAGTGGATTATTTACAATTACTGACGATATAACTCGATAATATGAGCGACAATATAGATATAATAGTACAAGACACTATCAACGATATTGTTGTAAATTCATCGACTATCGTTGAGACAATTGATATAACTGTTGAGGCTTCCGTTGAGGAGATTACAATTATAAGCAATCCAAACGACTATATTATTAATATTAATAAAGTAATCGGAGAGCAAGTTCAAAGCGATTGGGATGTTACAATACCTCAAGACCCCGCTTATATTAAAAATAAGCCTACAATTCCTGACGCTCAAGTAAATTCAGATTGGAACGCTACGAGTGGAGTGGCTGAGATTTTAAATAAGCCTACAATTCCGACTCAAGTCACAAATACAAGCGAATTAATTAACGACGGAGCGGACGGAGTGCATCCGTTTATTACGGCTCAAGATATTCCAGCCGGTCAAGTCAATTCAGATTGGAACGCTACAAGCGGAGTTGCTGAAATTTTAAACAAACCGACAATTCCAGCTGAGCAAGTCAATTCAGATTGGAACGCTACAAGTGGGAAAGCTCAGATATTAAACAAACCAACTATTCCGTCAATTAGTGGATTGGCTACGGTTACTTATGTTGACACTCAAGACGCTTTAAAAGTCGATAAGATTGCCGGAAAGGGTTTAAGTACTAACGACTTTACAAATACATTAAAGACAAAACTTGACGGCATCCAAGACGGAGCGGAGGTAAATGTTAACGCCGATTGGAACGCTACAAGTGGCGACGCTCAGATATTAAATAAGCCAACCATTCCGTCAATTAGTGGACTAGCGACAATTACATACGTTGACGCTCAAGACGCTTTGAAAGTTGACAAAGTAACGGGAAAGGGTTTAAGTACAAACGATTTTACGAATACTTTAAAAACAAAACTTGACGGCATCCAAGACGGCGCAGAGGTTAACGTCAACGCTGACTGGAATGCAACGTCAGGCGACGCACAAATTTTAAATAAACCAACTATTCCGGCAGCGCAAGTCAATAGCGATTGGAACGCTACAAGTGGCGTTACTCAAATTTTAAATAAACCAACTATTCCGGCAGCCGTTACAAAAACAAGTGACTTAATAAACGACGGAGCTGACGGAGTTAATCCTTTTATAACTGACTTAGATATTCAAGAATTAACGACTGCCGATATTGCTGACTCAACCAATAAGCGATATGTTACTGACGCTAACTTGACAACTATTGGCAATCAAAGCGGAACGAATACCGGAGACGAAACGACGGCGACAATCAAATCAAAGTTAGGGATTACAACTTTAAGCGGAAGTAATACCGGCGACCAGGATTTGAGTGGCTTAGTTCCAAACACTCGCACAATTAACACAAAAGCGTTAAGCTCAGACGTTACTTTGACAACGGCTGACGTCGCTGACTCGACAAATAAGCGTTATGTTACGGATGCCAATTTAACCACAATAGAAAACCAAAGCGGAACAAATACCGGAGACAATGCCGTAAATAGTTTATATAGTGGATTAGCTACTTCAAAACAAGACACGCTTGTAAGTGGCACGAATATAAAAACAATAAACTCAACTACTTTATTAGGTAGTGGAAATATTGCTGTGCAACCTACGTTAGTAAGTGGAACAAGTATAAAAACTATAAACTCAAATAATTTATTAGGTAGTGGAAATATTGCTGTACAAGATACGCTTGTAAGCGGAACAAATATAAAAACAATAAACGGAAATTCTGTTTTAGGAAGTGGAAATTTAACAATAAGTGGAGGTGGTGGATTGCCAGGAGTTCATAATTTAATTCCATTAAGCGCTGGAGACTCTACTAATTTAGCTATAAATTCAGCAAGTCAAGCAAATTTTGCTCACTTAATTGATACTTTATACGCTTCTCCTTTCATCTCAGCTCAAACTTTTACAGCAACATCATTTTCAATTTATTGCACTACTGGTCAAGCTGGAGCGGTAGGAAGAATTTTAATTTATAGCGATTTAAATGGCTTACCAAATACAAAACTTTATGAAAGTGCAACTTTATCTCTATTAAGTACAGGATTTAAAACAGCTACAAATACATTTTCATTTACAGCTGGTACAACATATTGGATTACTTTTCATAATAGCGGAACTTCAACAATGGCAAGTATTCAAACTATTAGTTTAACTGCTCTATTACAAATAAAAATAAAAACCCCAGCTTTAGCACCAATAACAAACTATAGAATTACAGCGGCAATAGGTTCAGCTCCGGCAACTTGGACGGGAGGGACAGGCTTTAATTCAAATATTCCTTTAGTATTAATATCAGTATAATATTAAATTATGGCACAAATAAAAAATGAAATATACGACGAAAATGGACTTATTGAAGTTCAATATATAGAAGTAGAAGACGAGAAAACGCCTGAGGAATTACTCAAAGAAAAAGAGGCGGAACTTTTACGAATTTACAACGAAATACAAAATATTAAAAATGAGCAGACAGCAATTTGACGTAATTTTAAATAAATTAATCTCTCGAAAATTATCGGTTTTTGTAATCGCTTGTATTGGGTTATTTAACCAAACATTAACCTCATCCGATTGGGTTGTTATTGCAACGGCTTATATTGGAATTGAGGGAATTACTAATATTGTAGAGAGATTGAGAAAATGAGACAGTATTTTTTAGACTTAAAACTTTCCCTATTGACCGGAACTTATTTTATTATCTCTTTTGCTGAGGTTGACGTTGCAATGAAAGTATTTGCATTTATATTAGCCTCAGGCTATACTTTACGTCGTTGGTATTTAATGGAAAAAAATAAAAATGAAGGACGAAATAACGATTGAGAGAATAAGCAAGGCGCATCCTAAAATTAAAAACGAATTGCTAAATTTGTATTTAGAATGCAATAAAAAACTTCCTAAAAATGTGAGACTTCGTTTTGCTTATGTTTTTAGAAGTCCGGAGGAGCAAAGAAAATTATTTTTACAAACGCCAAAAGTTACAAACGCTGACAGCTGGCAAAGTATACATAATTACGGACTCGCTTTTGATATTGTATTATTGTATGATAAAAACAACGACGGAACTTTTGAAAGTGCAAGCTGGGCAAATGATAAAAATTGGCAATTTGTAGTTTCTTTTTTTAAGGCTGCCGGTTATGAGTGGGGAGGCGATTGGAAAAAATTTAAAGACGCTCCACATTTTCAAAAAGCCTTTGGTTATGATTGGAGAAAATTAAAAAATTTGATTGATAAAAAAATTACTATATTTGACAACGGAATTTTATATCCAAAAATATGAAAGTAACTTATAAGGGGGAAATTGTTAGAGAATATTTACTTAAATTTCCTCACGCATCCACAAACGCAATCAGTCGTGTATTGGTTGCAGATTATCCGATTGATTTTAATAGTGTAGAGGCAGCTCGAGGACTTGTAAGAGCGCATCGAGGTGAATTAAACAATAGCGTTAAACAAACGACCTCAGTAAGAACAGCAAAAGAAAGAAAACAATTTATGGAAAAAAATTTTGAGTTACCAGAATCGGACTACGAAAAGCAAAGCGAAGTTATAGTCCCTAACAAAAACATTTTATTTTTATCGGACATTCATTTTCCGTACCAAAACAACGACGCTCTTAAATTAGCGCTCGATTATGGTAAGTCAGAGAAAATCGATTGCGTTTATTTAAACGGAGATACTATCGACATGTATATGTTGAGCCGATTTATTAAAGATAGGCGACTTCGTAATATGGCCGACGAGTTGGAGATGACTCGAAACTTTTTAAAGAATTTACAAGACCATTTTCAAGCTCCGATTTATTATAAAATAGGAAACCACGAGGATCGTTGGCAAAACTTTTTAAAATTACAAGCGCCTGAGCTTTTAGGTATACCGGATTTTGAACTTTCCACAATTTTAAGATTTGGAGAGGCTGGCGTCCAAGAGGTAAAAAGTAAACAAATTGCCAAAGCCGGTAAATTGCCACTACTTCACGGACACGAATTTTTTAGCGGTTTTGCGCCTCCGGTTAATCCGGCCAGAGGCTTGTATATGAAAGCCAAAGAAAGCTCAATTATTGGCCACCACCATAGAACGTCCGAACATACTGAGGTTTCCTTAAGTGGAAACGTGACAACGACCTGGAGCGTTGGTTGTTTATGTGGATTGCAACCGGAATATATGCCTTTTAATAGTTGGAATAATGGCTTTGCTCATATTAAAGTGGAAAAAAATGGCGAATATGAGGTCAATAACCTTAGAATAGTGGAAAATAAAATCCGATAATTGAGTTATAATGGAAAATAAAATCAAATATTTATTAGTATTATTGCTTTTAGTTGGTTGCGGAACTCGTAAAGTAAACAAAAGCAATACCGAAACGACGACAAAAACGGAGGTAACTATCTCCGATACTACTAAAATTATTACAAATACGGCTTATAATATTGAAACTATTAAGGATGATTTCGATATTGAGCCTATTGATACGTGCAAAGCGATTGTAATTATCGACAATAACGGCAAAAAAACGTCCTATCTTAATGCTAAAATACGTCACAAACGTGAAACGAGCCGAAATAAGACAATAAAAAACGAAATAGTACAAAGTAGTCGTAAAGAAAATATTAAGTCAGTACAGCAAACC